>Ga0207799_100182_pt1 | contig 48204 bp, 41 predicted proteins | sample TtanPargueraPR_4_FD_187742 | JGI IMG/M metagenome (GOLD analysis project Ga0207799, IMG submission 187742) | Aerobic enrichment media microbial communities from Bioluminiscent Bay, La Parguera, Puerto Rico - Tt and M2 (SPAdes) | ecosystem: Environmental > Aquatic > Marine > Unclassified ...
GGCGGCGCAGCAGGGCTTCGCGCTGGATTTGCAGCCAGTCCTCGAATTCCGGGCAGTCCGGCAGGTCGAGGCCGGCCAGGAATTCTCCGGCGTAGAGGCCGGCGGTTTCCTCCATCCGGGCGATGCAGGCGGCGCAGAACGGCGCGCCCGCCTCGCTCCGGCATTCCGGCAGGTCGCCGGAAAAGGCGAGCAGATCGAAACGGTGCGAGGTTCCGGCGTTGAAACGGAGGGTCTGGCGGTCGGCTTCCAGGCAGGGAACGCCGTTTCCCTTGTCGTTGAGGGCGCGCTGGACGGTCAGCAGGACTTGGCGCAGGTTGTTGCGCGCGGCATCCAGAGGCAGCCCCGGCCAGAGGATTTCCGCCAGCCGGTCGCGCGGATGGGCGGCGCCCGGCGCGGCGGCCAGATAGGCGAGCAGCGCCCAGCCCTTGCGCGGCAATGCGGGGGCTTTCGACCCGTCCGGCGTCTCCGCCGCCATGCCGCCGAAAAGGCGGATCGATAGCGGGGCGGGGGGGACGGTTTCCGGCATTTTTTTTACTTCTGGACGGGCTTCCGATCGGCGCTGGCCTGCCGGCTAACGCTCTTCTAACGCGAGGGCGCTAGGCTTTAATCTGGGACAGTATACGCCATGGCCAAACCTGTCCATCGGCGTCCGCCGCTTTTCCGGAATGCGGTTTCCGAGGCCCCTCCGGGGTGCCCGCCGTTGCCCTAAGGGGTTGCAGATCGGGGGGGGAAACAACATCTGACATCGGGCGGAGCCGGGAGGGATCGTGCGGCCGCCTCGGGGGAACATGGGGATGTTCGGCCTTCCGGGTTGGCGCGGCGAACCCTGCCGGTTTCTTCCGGTAAACAAGAACAACAGGCCCGGGCTTCCCCGCCCTTGGCCGGTTTCCTCCCCGGAACGAAGCAGATGGGGGGTCAAGAAGGAGAATCGCGTGATCGACATCGACAAGAGCTTGCAGCCGTCGGACCTCACCGAACGGCTTTCCCGTTTTTGGGCCCTTTCCGGAACCAAGATCCGCGCCCTTGCCGAGCGCTGGGACGTGGCCGACGGCGCGCCGGTGTTCACCATCGAGGGACGCTACACCAGCCGCGGCTGGACCGAATGGACCGAGGGCTTCGTCTACGGCGCCGGCCTGCTGCAGTTCGACGCCACCGGTGACGAGTGGTTCCTCGACTACGGGCGCAAGGGCACCCGCGAGCACATGGGCAAGCACGTCACCCATGTCGGCGTGCACGATCACGGCTTCAACTGCGTCTCCACCTACGGCAACCTGCGCCGCCTGATGCACGAGGGGAAGATCCCCGAGAACGCCGCCGAACGCGACTGGCTGGACATGGCGCTGGCCTCCAGCGGCGCGGTGCAGGCGGCGCGCTGGACCGACATCGGGAACGGGCGCGGTTACATCCATTCGTTCAACGGGCCGCATTCGCTGTTCGTCGACACCATGCGCTCGCTGCGCTCGCTGGCCGTGTCGCACATGCTCGGCCGCGAACTGAAGGGCGAGCACGACGAGGGCATCGACCTGCTCGACCGGCTGGAAGCGCATGCCCGGACGACCGCCGAGACCGCCGTGTTCTTCGGCACCGGGCGCGATTTCTACGACGAGCGCGGCCGCACCGCGCACGAGGCGATCTTCAACCTCAAGGACGGCCATTTCCGCTGCCCCAACTCGCAGCAGGGCTACTCGCCGTTCACCACCTGGACCCGCGGCCAGTCGTGGATCATCCTGGGGTACGCCGAGGAGCTGGAATTCTTCCGCGCGCTGCGGGCCGCCGGGCGGCCCGAGGCGGAGAAGTACGCCGATCTGATGGAGCTGATGGAGGAGGGGGCGCGGGCCACCGCCGACCACTACATCGCCAACTCCCCGGTCGACGGCGTTTGCTATTGGGATACCGGGGCGCCGGGCCTGGCCCATTTGCCGAACCACAAGGACCTGCCGGCCGACCCGTTCAATCTTTACGAGCCGGTCGACAGCTCGGCCTCGGCCATCGCCGCCCAGGGCCTGCTGAGGCTCGGCGCGGTGCTCGCGGCGGATGGGAACGCGGAAGACGGCGCCCGTTACCGCCAGGCCGGACTGACCGTCGCCAAGCGGCTGCTCGACCCGCTCTATCTCAGCGAGGACGAGTCGCACGAGGGACTGCTGCTGCATTCCGTCTACCACCGGCCGAATGGCTGGGATCATATCCCGCAGGGCCAGAAGGTGCCCTGCGGCGAAAGCTGCCAATGGGGCGACTACCACTTCCGCGAACTCGCCCTGATGATCCAGCGCGAGATAAACGGGGAAGCGCCCTACAGCTTCTTCGCCGGGCTGATCTGAACATGAAAAAAGCGGCGCGTGGGATTGCTCCCCGCGCCGCTTTCCTTAGGGCAATATCTAGAACTGGAGTTCGACCCGCAGCTTTCCGACCGTGGCCCGTCCGGACACGGTTTCTTCCTCATCGTCCTCGTAGCTGTAAACCGTATGAGTCAGCCCGAGGTCGACGGAGGCGGCGCCGTCCATGTCGCTGAACTTGATGCCGGTGCCCAGCTGTTGGCCGTATTCGGCATCCAGGTTTGACTTCACATAGGGCGAGAACGACGCCCGGGTGCCGTCGGCGCGCTTGATGCCTAAGTTGTAGGAAATCAGGCCGTCGATCGAATATTCGTCGTAGTCGTTCCGGCCGAACTGCCGTTCCGTGGTGATCGATCCCGACAATCCCGAGGTCCCCGAGGAGAGCCGTACGCCGCCGCCCAGATTGTAGGCCTGCTTATCGCCGTTCACCGCGTCGGTGAAGTCGTAGACGTAATCGGCCTTGAGGAAGGGCTGCACGGTCATGTCCCCGGCGGCAAGGTTGTAGGCCGCCTCGACGCCCGGTTTCAGGCGGCGCATGTTGGCGATCTCCTTGTCGACCCGCGATCCGTCGCTTTCGGTGAAGGCGTCGACCTGTTTGCGGGCGATCAAGAGGCTAGCGCGGCCGGTCAGCACCAGTGGAACATCCTTGATCGGGTTGCTCTTGCATGACCCGCGCAACGCGGCGAACCATTGGTCGCTGTCGGTGTCGCCGGTGACGTTCCCCGAGCGCGTCCGGTCGACGTCTCCCCGGCCGTATCCGACCACTGCGGAAATGTTCGAGCGCTCGGTCAGCCGGTAGATGACGTAGGGCGCGACGCTCCACCCCATCTCCTCGTAACCGCCGCCGTTGTAGGCGGTGGTGAAGTCGGTGTCGACGTATCCGACGGAGATGCCGGTCAGCAGATTGGGCCTGGCCTTGTAGTCGAAGCCAAGGGTGTAGCCCCAGGATTCGCCGTCGTAGCGCCTGTCGTCCCCGTTTTGGTTGAAGTCGTTTTCCATCGAGACGTAGGAGCCGTGGCCCCACAGGGTGAAGGGGCCGTCGAAACGCTGTTCGCCGCGCTTCTCGACGCCCGGCGCCGGGTCGGTTCCGGCGGCGGCCAGAACCATCTGCGAGGTGTCGAAGGAGCCGAGCATCGCCAGTTCGCGCAGGCTGGTCTTGCGCGAACGGTCCTCGTCCATGGCGAACGGATCGTCGGCCCGTTCCCGCAGCGCGGCAGCCAGTTCGGCGAAGCCGGTCGAAGGGGCGCTCGGCATGTTCAGACGCGCGCCCGAGGCCTGGAACGCCGCGTCGATGCGCGATTCGAGGTTCTTCTCCAGGACCTCGGTCTGCGACCGTGTCACCGAGCGGACCATGTCGGAATAGCCGTTATCCGACGACGCGCCGGAGGACGGGATGCTTCCGCAATAAGTGACGTAGCTGATGGATCCGCTGCCCGCCAAACTGACGACGTGCGTCCATTGGCCGTTGCTCGCCACCGTGAAGCTCAACGTTGCGGGAAAGGCTGATGCCGTGCCTCTGGTCGTGGAGGCGGCTGCGCCCGCGTCGGCCTTGAGCGTGATGGTCGGCGATCCCGACACCAAGCTGAGTTTGTAGATGATGACGTCGCCCGCTTCCAACAGCCCATCGGTATTCGATATCTGGATGGAGCCGGGATTCGACAGGGTTCCCGTCGCACCGTTATAGGAAAGGCAGCTCGAAGAGTAGGCGTTTGCCTTTCCTCCCATGCTGGCCACCAACAAAAAAACCGCCAACGTGGCGAAAAGTATGCGCAGCAACACGTTATGCCGCTTTGGTCCCCCCATTGAACAAACCTCGACCCAAGCGTTAATACCCCTAAAATTCGTGTTGATATACTATTGTGTGTCCGATAAGTAAATGTAAATAAACACTATTTTCCGCAATCTGAAATTGTTTTTCGATATCTGACCAATCGGAGGCGGGCGAGAGAGCGCGGCTTTGGTTTTGATGTCTTCGCGCCCAGGTGTATCCGTCCGGCCGTTCAAGAGCCCTCACTCCGGTGGCGTCACCGTGATCTCGACGGCCGAGTACCAGGCGGCGAGGTTTTCGATATCGGCATCCGACAGCGGCTTGGCGATGACGGTCATCTGCGGGTTCCGCCGTTCGCCGTCGCGGAAGGCGCGGAGCTGCTCGATCAGGTACATCTCGATCTGGCCCGCGATGTTGGGCGCGTCGGGCTGGCGGCTGAGGCCGTCGAGGCCGTGGCAGTTGACGCAGGCGCGCGCCTTGGCCTTGCCGGCGGCGAGGTCGGCCGCCCGGGCGGGAAGCGGGGCGGGGAGAGAAGCCGCGAGCGCCAGGGCAACGGCGGCAGCGGACGAAAAGCGGATCATGTCGGGGCGTGTCCGTCCTGATGAAGGGAAAGGGAATGGGAAGCGGCGATGGGAGCCGGAAGTTCTTTCCTCTCCCCTGAAGCCGTCCGTCTACTGGCCGTCGTACCAGATGCGGTAGATGGCGCCGGCCTTGTCGTCGGAGACCAGGATCGACCCGTCGAGATACTGGACCACGTCCACCGGGCGGCCCCGGTATTCGCCGGTCTCCTCGTTCAACCAGCCCGAGGCGAAGACCTCGGTCTCGCCGGCGCTGCCGTCCTCGGCGAGCGAGGTAAACATCACCCGCGCGCCGATCGGCGTGGTGCGGTTCCACGATCCGTGCTGGGCGCTGAAGATGCCGCCCCGGTATTTCTCCGGGAACTGCGTGCCGGTGTAGAACATCATGCCGAGATCGGCCGCGTGGGCGACCATCTCCACCTCGGGCATGATGGTGTCGGCCGGCGGTTCGGAGGTCTTGAACTCGGCCGTCCGCACGTTGCCGCCGCCGTACCACGGGAAGCCGAAATGCTGGCCCATGGCGGTGGCGCGGTTCAGCTCGCCCGGCGGGATGTCGTCGCCCATGCCGTCGACCTGGTTGTCGGTGAACCACAGCTCGCCGTTGGCCGGGTTGAACGCCATGCCGACCGAGTTGCGGATACCGGTGGCGTAGACCTCGCGGTTCTTGCCGTCGCGGTCCATCCGGATGATCCCGCCGATGCCGTGTTCCTTGTACATCTCGACCTTGTCGGCCGGGGTGACGTTGTGCGGCTGGCCGAGGGCGATGTAGAGCTTGTTGTCCGGCCCGATGGCGCAGACGCGGGCGCCGTGGTTGAAGGATTCCTCCTCCACCGGGACCAGTTCGCCCTGGCCGACGACGACGAAGGCGGCGACGTCCGGGCTCTCGTAGAAGAACTCGGCGGCCGGGTAGACGAGGACCCGGTTGTGTTCGACCACATAGAGGAAGCCGTCGTCGCTGAAGCAGGTGCCGTTCGGGACCTTGAGGTCGAGGCTCGGCGCGAACTCCTTCACCTCGTCGGCGACCCGGTCCATGTCGCGGTCGGTGATCGCCCAGACCTTGGTTTTGCGGGTGCCGGTGAACACCACGCCGACATTGTTGCCGACCGCCATGTGCCGGGCGTCCGGGGCCACCGCGAACAGGGCGATGTGGAACCCGGCGGGCAGCTTGATGTTGGTCAGGAACTTGCGGACGTTGTCGGCGTGCTTGCCGGTCTGGTCGACGGTCGGGATCTCCAGGTCGGTTCCCGTCGTCTTGAACGCGGAGAGTTTCTCCAGATTGTCGGTTCCGGCGGCGGATGCGAGCCCGGCCGACAGGATAAGAGCAGACGCAAGAGTGGTAACACGGCTGATTTTCATTGAAGCCTCCAAGCTTGAAATCGGTCGTGCCGCGGCTTGCGATGCCGCTGTCGTTCATTTCGGTTGAGGGCCGCGATTCAGCTTTGGAATCAACTTATTGTCAATTTAATTGATAATAATTATAATAATATTCTACATAATGGAAGAGAATTCACCGAAATATTGCTTCAATACATAAAGCACAATTATCGCGGGTTTTTGCCGATGATTTCGACCGGCCCGAAATGAAGGCGGCGCAGGGATGTGTTCCCCGCGCCGCTCTGTCTTGATCCGCCGGTTTTCGGCCTAGAAGGTCAGCCCGGCGGTGACCTTGGCGACGGTGGCGCGGGTGGAGATCTCCGTGTCGTCGTCGTCCTCGTAGGTGTAGAGGTCGTGGCTGACGCCCAGGCTGCCGGTCACGCCGTAGGCGGGATCGCTGTACTTCAGCCCGGTGCCGAAGCTCTGCCCGTCCTCGGCGTCATAGCTGGTGTCCATGAAGGGGGCCAGCGTCGCCTGGGTGCCGTCGCTTCGCTTGATGGCGAAGTTGTACGAGACCTGGCCGTCGATCGAGTACTCGCCGTAGTCCGACCGGCCGAACTGGCGTTCCGCCGAGACCGACCCGGCGAAGCCGGTGGTCCCGGAATTGACGCGCAACCCGCCGCCCAGGTTGTAGGCCTGCTTGTCGTTGTTCACCGGATCGGTGAAGTCGTAGATGTAGTCGGCCTTGACGAAGGGCTGCAGGGTGGCCTGCCCGGCGGGGACGCTGTAGGCCGCCTCGACGCCCGGCTTCAAGCGGCGCATGTTGGCGGTCTCCTCGCCCACTTGCGACCCGTCGCTCTCGGTGAAGGCGTCGATCTGCTTGCGGGCGGCGGTGAACGAGACCCGGCCGCTGAGGTCGAGCGGCACGCCGGCGAACGGCCGCTTGGTGTAGTTGGCGCGCAGGGCGGCGAACCACTGGCTGCTCTCGGTGTCGCCGGTGACGCTGCCGTCGCGGACCCGGTCGACGTCGCCCTGGCCGTACCCGGCAACGGCCGACAGCGTCAGCCCGTCCATCGGGTGGTAGATGACATAGGGCGCGAGGTTCCAGCCGGTCTCGTCATAGCTGCCGGCGTTGTAGGCGGTATCGAAGTCGGTCTCGCCGTAGCCGACGGACAGTCCGGCGACCAGGTCGGGGCGGGCCCGGTAGTCGAGGCCCATGGTGTAGCCCCAGCTGTCGCCGCTGTACTCGCCGCTGGAGATGTCGTTGTCGGTGTTGACGTAGCTGCCGTGGCCCCACAGGGTCAGCGGCCCGGCCTGGCGCTGATCGGCGCGGCTGCCGACGCCCTTGGTCGCGTCTGGTTCGGCGTCGGTCCCGGCGGCGGCGAGGACCATCCGGGAGGAATCGAACGATCCGAGCATGGCCAGTTCGCGCAGGCCGCTCTTGCGGGAGCTGGTGTCGTCGTCGTCCCAGGCGAAGGGATCGTCGGCCTGCTGGCGCAACGCGGCGGCGAGCCCGGCGAAGCCCGAGGCGGCCTCGGTTCCGATGCCGCTATCGAGGCGCGCCCCGGCGGCCTGGAAGGCGGCGTCGATGCGCGAATCCAGGTTCTTCTCCAGCACCCCGGTCTGCGACAGGCTGACCGAGCGCACCACGTCCGCGTAGGCCGCCGAGTTGTCCCCGGTTGTTTCGGTCGTCGGGGAAGACCCGGGGGTACAGCCGATGGTGTAACTGGTGACGTCGGAGCCTCCCGCATTCAAGTTGATACTGTAGGTCCCCGCGCTGTTGATGGTGTAGGTGAGGTGGTCTGATTGTGCGGAGACAGTGTCCACGGGGTTCCCGTTGACCAACAACGCAGTCGAGTACACGGGTGATGCGTGGGTTACGTTGGCGTAGACCGTGTCCCCGGCATCTAAATTCGCGGAGACCCCACTGCTGGTGTTACCGACCGTCAGTGACCCGGAGTCGCTCAGCGTTGCGCAGGTGGCGGGGCTGCCCGCCAGGGCTTCCGCCGAGACTCCGGCAGCGAGCAAAAAGACGGCCAGGCCAATACCGGCCCCCCGCAAGGCGGAAGAGCCGTGTGAAAAATGGGTCATGGAAATTCGATCCCCTCCAAGACGTTAGATCGTATTTTTTTTATTTTATTTCGAAATCGTTTTTAAATTTCAAGATTTAAAACAGGAAAATTATTTTTGTTTATTTGTAATTGATTTTTTTATAAATTTCTAAATATGCAAAATATTATTTCTAATCTTAATTTGTATTAAAAGTATTTTTTGAATATTATATTTTGTCTTTTTGGTGAGGATCTGTCGCGCATCGAGTCCGGACGCACGAAAAAAGGCGGCGCGGAATCTTTCATTCCGGCGCCGCCACATGACGATTGAGTCTTTCGGTTGTGTCTACTCTTTCGACTTCAGCCTGTCGGCGAAGGCGTCGATGGCCATGTGGTAGCCGTAGGATCCGAAGCCGCAGATCATCCCGATCGCGACCTTGGAGATATAGGAGAGGTGCCGGAATTCTTCCCGCTGATGGATGTTCGACAGGTGCACCTCGGCGACCGGCATCTCGGTCGAGGAGATCGCGTCCATGATGGCGACGGACGTGTGGGTGTAGGCCCCGGCGTTGATGATTACGCCGTCCACCTTGCCGCGCGCCTCGTGGAACCAGGTGACGAGCTGGCCCTCGCTGTTGCTCTGCTTGCAGGTGATGTCGATGCCGACCCGCTTGCCGTGCTCGACGCAGGCCTTCTCGATGTCGGCCAGGGTCTCGTGCCCGTAGATTTCCGGCTGCCGGGTGCCCAGCAGGTTCAAATTCGGTCCGTTGAGCAGAAGAAGCGACTTGGCCATGGCGGAAGGTCCTTTCCCTGTAAGGTTATCTCGGTGTTGGACGGATCGTAGCCCCGGCCCGGCCCGCAGGCAATGGGCTCAGATGCGGGCGTCCTGGGCCAGCAGCAGCGGGCGCAGGGCCTCGTGGAAGAACGGCGCGGCGATGCCGAGGGCGGCGTCGTGGTCGTCCGAATCGGTCAGTTCCAGGGCGACGTGGCCCTGGGCGTAGGCCGGCAGGTGCGACAGGAACAGCCGCCGGACCCGCTCGTAGATCCAGTCGTTGGCGAGGAAGACCCCGGACAGCACGATCCGGTCCGGGAAGAAGGCCTTGAACAGGTTGTGCAGCGACAGCGCGAACAGCCGAGTCGCCTCCTCGATGCGCGGCAGTTGCGACAGGTCTTGGGTGCGGAACAGGATCTCGAGGGCGCGTGGGTCGCCGGTCGCGTCGGGGAAGGCGCGCTTCAGCTCCGGCATCAATGCCCACAGGGCGGCGTAAGCCTCCAGGCAGCCGGTCTGGCCGCACAGGCATTTGCGGCGGCTTTCCGCCTCGACCAGCCAGTGGCCGAGATCGCCGAAGCCGCCCATGGCCGAGGACAGCACGGTGCCGTTCTGGGCGTAGGCCGAGCTGATGCCGTAGCCCCAGCTGACGTAGAGGATGCCGCCGTCCCGATCCTCCGGGTGGCGCAGCAGCCGGGTGCGCAGCTCGGCCTGCCGGTTGCGCTCCAGCCGCACGGTCAGGCCGGTCTGGGCTTCCAGGTCGTGCAGGTCGACGCCTTGCAGGCGCGGCCAGCGGGCGGCCGAGATCCAGCGCAGGCTGCGCTCGTCGACGATGCCGGGCAGCGACAGGCCGAGGCCGGGGATGTCGGCGCCCTCGGGCTTCTCGCCGATCAGGTATCCGGCGATGTCGCGGAAGGCCTCGTTGATGTCGCCGGCCTCGGCGGCGTCCTCGTCCAGGGTCACCGAGGTCTCGCCGACCTCGTTGCCGTTGAGGTCGAGCAGCACGCCGCGGATATCGCGCGAAATCACCTGGATGACCGGCACCATGATGCGTTCGGCCCGGACGGCCAGCGAGGTCTCCGGCCGACCCTTGCCGCTGGGGGCCGATTTCTCCGTTTCCCGGACCAGGCCGCTCTGGATCAGTTCGCCGACCATCGCCGAGACGGTCGCCTGGCGCAGCGACAGTCCCTCGGTCAGGGACCGGCGGGTCTGCCGTTTTCCCGATCCGACTCCGGCAATGGCGAGGAAGATCCGGGCCTTCGCCAGATCGGTCCGGCGCGGTCGGGTGTCCGCGAAGATATCGTCAAGGTTGAACCGGATTGACATTTCCCATCCCGATGGATGTCGGTGGCCGCGTCGGTGACAGTTCCGTTTTTCCGCGCCCAAGGGCCATTGTCAACTTCCCTTTGGCCCCCGATGTAAGATTTTATCCGAACTGTGGACAAAATCTATTTGCGCGGGGAAAGCGCGGTGGTATTATTTCCGAACTACGGATAAAAAAGAAGCCCGATCAACGGCGATCCGGGGGAGTGGAACTGGAAATGCGAATTGCGTGCGAACCCTTGAGCGCGGAAGCCTTTGCCGAATTCGGTGACGTCATCGAGCCCGGCGCCGGCGAGACCGTGTCGATCAACGAGGGGACGACGGTCCGGTACAACGATCTGGCCCGGGTCGACGTGGCCCGCGAAGGCGGCCGCCCGCTGATCAGCATCTTCGACAGCCAGCCCTTCGGCTTCCCGCTGGAGGTCGAGCTGTTGGAACGCCACCCTTTGGGATCGCAGGCGTTCGTCCCCTGGGACCGGAAGCCCTATCTGGTGGTGGTGGCGCCGGCCGGAGAGACGGTCGCGCCGGGGTCGGTCCGCTGTTTCCTGGCCCGGGACTCCCAGGGCGTGAATTTCCATCGCGGGGTCTGGCATCACCCGGTCATCGTGATCGAGCCGATGCGCTTCCTGGTGGTGGACCGGGGAGGGGAGCAGGAGAACTGCGACCTTTTCCATTTCCCGGCCGAACGGCCGCGGATGGTCATCGAATTGCCGGAGGGGCATGGGGCTCCGGCCGGCGGCAAGTCGTTCGAGAGTTAGGAGAGAGAAGAAAATGGGTTACCCCAAGGGGTTTCTTGAGTCCCGCGCCATCATCAAGCCGGGCAGCTACGCCGTCATTCCGCCGGAGGGGCGGGTGATCAATTCGGTTCCCGGTTTCGAGGGCTGCCGGATCACCATCCTGATGTCGCCGAAGGTCGGCGCCAGCTTCGTGCAGTACATCGGCGAGGTCGACCCGAAGGGCCGCACCACGGCACCGTTCGTCGCCGAGAAGGGCGTCGAGACCTTCATCTTCGTGATGGACGGGCGCGGCGAGTTGCGGGTCACCGTCGGCGGCCAGACCGAGACGCTGACGCCGGGCGGCTACGCCTACGCCCCGCCGGAAGACGGCATCGAGTTCGAGAACGCCTCGGGCGAGCCGGTCCGCATCCTGCTCTACAAGCAGCGCTACGTGCCGCTCGGCAACCTCAAGCCCTGGAAGGTGTTCGGTCATCTCAACGCGATCGACGAGAACATCTACGACAACATGGAGAACGTCTTCCTGCGCGACCTGCTGCCGAACGACCTGGCGTTCGACATGAACATGCACACGCTGAAGTTCCTGCCCGACGGATGCCATCCCTTCGTCGAGACCCATGTGCAGGAGCACGGCGCCTATCTGCTCGGCGGCCAGGGCATGTACCTGCTCGGCGAGGACTGGATCCAGGTGAAGAAGGAAGACTTCATCTGGTTCGGCCCGTTCTGCCAGCAGGCCGCCTACACCACCGGGCGCGAGCCGCTCCTGTACATCTACAGCAAGGACATGAACCGGGACGCCGAGATCTGATCTCGGCCCAGCCCGCCACGCTGCCCGTCAGCTGTTTGCGACGAAAGGACAAAACCTACAATGGCACTGACCGTTGATTTCGGCCCCCGCGACATCCACGCCCAGGTCGAGAAGACCGGCATCAAGGGCCGTCATCTGATCTTCATCGACGATCTGTCGAAGGAAGAGCTGAAGAACCTGTTCGCCACCGCCGAGATGCTCGAGCCCTTCTACCGCAGCCGCGTGCCGCTGCTCGAGGGCAAGGTGCTCTGCACCCAGTTCTTCCAGCCGAGCACCCGCACCCGGTTCAGCCACGAGACCGCGATGTACCGCCTGGGCGGCAACGTGATCACCGAATCCAACCCGCTGGTCAGCTCCTCGGCGGCCAAGGGCGAGTCGCTCTACGATTCCCTGCGCGTCACCTCGCAGTACGCCGACGTCATCGTGCTGCGCCACCCCGACGAGGCGGTGATCGAGACGATCGAGCAGCTCGGCGACAAGTCGGTGCCAATCATCAGCGGCGGCTACGGCAACGTCACCCATCCGACCCAGGGCCTGCTCGACATGTACACGGCCTTCCGGGCGATCGGGAAGCCGTTCGAGGAGATGACCGTGATGATCGCCACGCCGGACCTCTCGAGGGCCCGCTCCGGGCAGTCGTTCGGCCTCGGCCTGGCCCGCATGGGCGCCAAGCTGATCTATTCGGGCACCGCCGGCCTCGGCACGCCGCGGGTGATCAAGGACAAGCTCGACGCGATGGGCGCCAACTACGAGGAGCACTTCGACCTGACCATCGGCCAGCAGGAAGACCTGATCGCCGACGGCGGCGTCGACTTCGTCTACCTGCCGGGCTGCTCGGTCAAGAAGGGCGATCCGGGCCGCGACGAGTTCATGAAGAAGATGCAGGAGTACTACTTCACCCTCGAGGGCCTGCAGAAGATCGAGAAGAAGACCGGCCGCACGGTGGGCATCAGCCACTCGCTGCCGCGCAACGAGGGCGAGTTCGACTTCGCCATCGACGAGAGCGCCCATCAGCTCTACTTCAAGGCGATCGGCTTCTCGGTGGCGCTGCGCATGTCGCTGCTGCTGAACATCGTCGGCCTCGGCTGAGACACGGAGGGGAGGGGATCGGCGACATGACCGCGAAACCGCGCATTCTCGTTCTGGGCACCGGCGGCACCATCGCCGGGGCGGCGGAGTCCTCGACCTCCGCCGTCTACGCGGCGGGCAAGATCGACGCCGCGCGGCTCGTGGCCGGCGTGCCCGGACTGGACGAGTTGGCGGAATTGCGGGCCGAAACCCTCTATTCCGTCCCCTCCGGGGACCTCGGCCCGTCCGAGTGGCGGGCCGTGGGACGGCGGATCCGGGATGCCCTGGAGACCGGCGAGGCCGATGGCATCGTCGTGACCCACGGCACCGATACCCTGGAGGAGGCCGCGTTTTTCCTGGACCTGACCTGCCAGGCCGACAAGCCGGTGGTCCTGGTGGGCGCCATGCGTCCCGCCACGGCCCTCGGTGCCGACGGTCCGGCGAATCTTTACCAGGCCGTCCGCGTCGCCGCCTCGGAAGAGGCGGCGGGGCGCGGCGTCCTGGTGGTGATGAACGATGTGGTTCTCCCCGGCCGCTTGGCGGTCAAAACCGGCTCGCTGCCCGTGCAGGCTTTCCGCGCCTTCCCGGGCGGTCCGGTCGGTCGCGTGACCGGCGAACGGTTGACCTTCCTGGAGACCGTTCGCCGGCCCGCGCTCGCCGGCCGCTTCCGCGACGCGCTCGATATGTCGGGCGCCCTGCCGGCGGTGGGGATTGCCTATGTCTTCGGCGGATGCGGCGACACGCCCCTGCGGGCCTGCCGCGACGCCGGAATGCGGGGCGTGGTCATCGCCGGTCTCGGCGCCGGCCACATGCCCGAACCGATGATCGATCTGGCCCGGGAAATGATCGAGGCGGGGACGCCGGTCGTCATTTCCTCGCGGGTGGCCGAAGTCACCGTGTTTCCGGAAATCATGGACCGTCGGGGCGGCGGACACGCTCCGATCGCGTCCGGTTTCCTGAACCCGCAGAAAGCCGCCCTGCTGCTGTCCCTGGCCTTGGCCGAGGGCTGCGGCGCCGAGGAAACCGCCGCCCTGTTCGCGCTTTTCCCGGCTGCCTGAACCATGGAGCCATGAATGAATAATAATCACGAGATTCCGGGGCGCTTGCTCGTTGCCGTCGGCGGCAACGCGATCCAGCCGGCCGGGATGAAGGGGACTTCCGAAGAGCAGATGTCGGTCGCCGCGCAGACGGCGCGCGCGTTGCTGCCGATCCTGCAATTGGAGAACGAGCTGATCATTACCCACGGCAACGGCCCGGCCGTCGGCAAGGTCCTGATGCGTCAGGCCCTGTCGCGCGAGCATGTGGTGCCGATGAGCCTGGACATCTGCGGCGCCGATACCCAGGGCGCGACCGCCTACATCCTGATGCAGGCGTTCGAGAATGCCCTGCGCGAGGTCGGCAACCCGCGCCACGTGGTCGGCCTGGTCACCCAGGTCGAGGTCGACCCGAACGATCCGGGCTTCCAGAACCCGACCAAGCCCATCGGCTATTTCTACACCGAGGAACAGGCCAAGGCCCTGTCCGAGGAGATGGGCTGGAAGATGAAGGAGGACGCCGGGCGCGGCTGGCGCATGGTCGTCGCCTCGCCGGTGCCGAAGCATGTCTGCGACATTTCCCTGATCGAGGCCCTGGCCAACCGCGGGACCGTGGTCATCGCCGCCGGCGGCGGCGGCATCCCGGTGGTCCGCGAGCCGAACGGCGTGCGCCACGGCGTCGAGGCGGTGATCGACAAGGATCTGACCTCGGCCCACATGGCTTCCGTGCTGGGCATCGAGGACATCATGATCCTGACCGCCGTGCCGCGCGTCGCGATCAATTTCGGCAAGCCCGACCAGAAGGAACTGGACCGCATCTCGGTCAGCGAGGCGAAGCGCCATCTGGCCGACGGGCAGTTCCCGGCCGGCAGCATGGGGCCGAAGGTGGAGGCCGCGATCCGCTTCATCGAGAAGGGCGGCAAGCGGGCGATCATCGGCCATCTCGACGAGGCCCTGGAGGCGCTGCGCGGCGAGTCCGGGACCCACATCGTGGCCGACGACCAGATCTGACAGTGAACAAACCGGCCGCCGGTGGGGACCGGCGGCCGGATCGACCGACCCAAAAAAAGAACGAACAAAAAGAATAAGAAAAACAAGGAGGAGAAGGCGATATGCCGGATACGCAAGGGACAACGCTGTTTCGCGGGTGCTCTCTCCTGACCGGCGTGGGCGATGGGACCGGCCGCTGGATCGACGGCGGCGCCGTCGCCGTGTCCGGCGATACCGTGCGCGAGGTCGGCACCTTCACGGACCTGCGCCGCCGCCATCCGGACGCCCCGGTGGTCGGCGACGGCAGCCACATCCTGATGCCCGGCCTGATCGACGCCCATACCCACGGCTACGGCATCACCCGCATCCAGGCCGGGGTCGGGTACGACTTCCTGGAAAACATGCTGCTCGACGAGCCCTGGCGCGTCGCCCTGCCGCCGGATCTCGGCGCGGCGCTGACCGCCGTCCGCCACCTGATGGCCGGGGGGACGACGCTGCACCACACGGGCTGGGACGACCTTGGGCCGAACGCCGTGGAAACCGCCGAGAAGGCCATCGGCGCCTATCGGGAAACCGGCATCCGTTTCGCCTATTCTCCGGCGATCCGCAACGTCAACCGCTTCGCCTGCGACGAAAAGGACTTTCTGGAAACCCTGCCGCCCGACCTGCGGGCCCTGGCCGAGCCGTTCACCGATTATGATCCGGACGAGGACGAGGCCCGGTTCTTCGAAGTCTTCGAACATCTTCATGCGAAATACGACGGGCCGGACACGCGCATCCTGCTCGGGCCGAGCTGGGCGCACGGCGGCACCGGCAAGCTGATGCGGCGGATCCGCGACCGCGCCGCCGAACTGGGCGGCGTGCCGATCCACATCCACACCCTGCAGACCCCGCACCAGCGCGCCTACGGCTTCAAGAAACACGGCCGCTCGCTGCTGTCCGTGCTCGACGACGCGGGGCTGGTCGCGCCGAACACGGTGTTCGGCCACATGGTCTGGATCTCGCGCGACGACATCGCGCTGCTCGCCGAGCGCGGCGCCTCGATCACCCATCACGCCAGCTGCAACCTGCATGTCCGCAACGGCATCTCGCCGGTCTACGAACTGCTGCGGGCCGGGGTCAACGTGGCCATGGGGATCGACGACAAGAGCCTCAACGACGACGAGGACCCGTTCATGGAGATGCGGCTGATCCATCAGCTGCACCGGGTCGCCGGGTTCGACCTGGAGCGCACCCCGCCGCTGACCGGCGCCCAGGTGCTGGAAATGGCGACGGTGAACGCCGCCCGGACCATCGGTTTCGGCGGCCGGCTCGGCACGCTGGAGCCCGGCCGGCTGGCCGATCTCGTGCTGGTCGACGCCGCGCCGGTATTCGACGCGCCGTGGACCAGTCCCGACGCCGATCCGCTGGAGACCCTGGTCCTGCGCGCCAAGGGGGCGCATGTGCGGACCGTCGCGGTCGGCGGCCGGGTGGTCGTCGAGGACGGCAAATTCAAGGATTACGACGTCGAGGCCCTGTTTGCCGAGGTCCGCGCCTTCTGCGCGCGCGGCCTGACCGATGGACAGAAGGCTCGGCAGGAACCGATGCGGCGGCTGATCGCCCATCATCAGCGTTGGCACAACGCGATGCTGGAGCATCTGCCGCCGTCGGAACCGTTTTATCGGATGAACGGCGGCTAGACAGGTCGCCGCAAAAAGAAAGACCGGGGCTCCGTCTTCTCGGGTGTCCGGTCCCACAGGGAATTCCCCGCCGTTTCGGAAGAAGCCCGGGGAGGAACGTCGGCCCCGGGCGGAAACAACGGGGCACTTAGTTGCCGGTGAGCTTCAGGAGGAGCCATCGGCAAGGTCGGGGAGCAACAACAAGTCAGGAGAACGGGAAACCGCTATGTCCGATCAAGATCTGAAAATCCAAAACATCGATCCTACGCTGTACAACGAGGATCTGGCGCCGACCCCGCGCGACAAGCGGAGCTGGGGCTGGTTCGAAATCTTCAATGTCTGGTCGAACGACATCCAGAGTCTGTTCGGCTATACGCTGGCCGCGTCGCTGTTCATCACCTACGGCCTGAACGGCTGGGCGGTGATGGCCGCGATCATCCTGGCCGGTTTCATCATCATGGTGCTGGTCAACCTGTCCGGCCGTCCGAGTGTCAAGTACGGCATTCCGTACCCGGTCATGGCGCGGGTCAGCATGGGCGTGCGCGGCGCCAACTTCCCGGCGATGGTCCGGGCCATCGTCGCCATCTTCTGGTACGGCGTGCAGACCTACTTCGCCTCGACCGCGCTGGCCCTGCTGATCAACGCGCTGCTGGGCACGCACGGCGGCGCCGAATTCCTCGGCATGACCGCCGTCGGCTGGATTTCCTTCGTCGCCGTCTGGCTGTTCCAGATGTACATGTTCTGGCGCGGCATCGACTCGATCAAGGGCTTCCTCAACTTCGCCGGGCCGTTCGTCTACGTCGTGATGCTCGTCCTGATGGGCATCATCTGGTACAAGGCCGGCGGCGGGCTGCTGAACGAAGTCGGCAACATCTTCAGCGGCGGCGAGGGCTACGAAGGCGGCCCGGTCGCGGCGTTCCTGGCCATTACCGGCACGATGATCGCCTACTTCGCCGCGGTGGTCATCAACTACGGCGATTTCTCGCGTTTCGTTAAGACCGAAAAGGACATGAAGCTCGGCAACCTGATCGGCCTGCCGGTCAACGTCGCCTTCTTCTCGTTCATCGCGCTGTTCGTCACCGCCGGCACCGTCGTGCTGTTCGGCGAGAAGCTGACCAACCCGGCCGACATCGTCGAGCGGGTCGACAACCTCGCCCTGACCGCGATCGCCGCCGCCACGTTCTTCGCCGCCACCGTCGGCATCAACGTGGTCGCCAACTTCGTGCCGCCGGCATACGACCTGGCGAACCTGATCCCGTCGAAGATCGACTTCAAGATCGGCGGCCTGATCACGGCGATCTGCGCCTTCTTCGTCGGCGCCCTGTGGGTGTCGGTGATCAGCGAGATCGGCATCGCCGGCTTCGTCAACACGCTCGGCGCGATCCTGGCGCCGGTCTACGGCATCATGATCTGCGACTACTATCTGGTGAAGAAGCAGAAGCTGGACATCCAGCAGCTCTTCTCGTCCTCGCCGGAGGGCAAGTACTACTACCTGAACGGCTGGAACAAGAAGGCGCTGATCGCCTTCGGCCTGGGGGCGATCTTCTCGGTCTCCTCGGTCTGGGTGCCGGCCCTCAGCTTCCTCTCGGGCTATGCCTGGGTCGTCGGGGCCATCCTCGGCGCCGTCATCTACTATTTCCTCATGGGCAGTCAGGCCGCCGAAATGGCGGATGCCCCGTCTCAGACCGACTGAGGCGTCACTCCGGCCAGCGCGCGGCACCGCCGCGCGCTGGCACCTTTCTTGTCCGCCCCGTTTGTGGATAAGATCGGCTACCCTGTTGCGAATCTCATCAAGGAAAAAAGCCAATGACCTCCCCGCTTGCCGATTATCCCCGTGACCTCGTCGGTTACGGCGCCAATCCTCCTGATCCGAAATGGCCCGGCGGGGCCCGCGTCGCGCTGCAGTTCGTCCTCAACTACGAAGAGGGCGGCGAGAACTGCATCCTGCACGGCGATCCGGCCTCCGAGACCTTCCTGTCCGAAATGATCGGTGCCGTGGCGTTCGAGAACGCCCGCCACATCTGCATGGAGTCGCTTTACGAATACGGGACCCGCTCCGGCGTCTGGCGGGTGCTGCGCGCCTTCCGCGAGCGCCAGCTGCCGCTGACGATCTTTGCCGTCGGCATGGCCATGGAACGCTACGCGGACCCGGTCCTCGCCGCGATGAAGGACGGCCACGAGATCTGCTCGCACGGCTACCGCTGGATCAACTACCACGGCTTCACCAAGGAGCAGGAGCGCGAGCACATGGAGCGCGCCATCGAGATCCAGAAGAAGGTGACCGGCGAGCGCCCGCTCGGCTGGTACACCGGCCGGACCAGCATCTACACCCGCGAACTGGTCGCCGAGGACGGCGGCTTCCTCTACGACGCCGACGATTATTCCGATGATCTGCCGTTCTGGAGCCGGGTCGTCGACAAGCCGCATCTGGTCGTCCCCTATACGCTGGACACCAACGACATGCGCTTCGCCGCCTACCAGGGCTTCAACAGCGGCGACCAGTATTTCACCTACCTCAAGGACGCCTTCGACGCGCTCTACGAGGAAGGGGCGGAAAGCCCGAAGATGCTGTCGATCGGCATGCATTGCCGGATCGTCGGCCGCCCGGCCCGCATCCAGGCCCTCAAGCGCTTCCTCGATTACGTGATGAAGCACGACAAGGTGTGGATCACCCGCCGGGTCGATATCGCCAAGCATTGGCGGGAGAATTTCCCCGCCGCGTGAGCCTCTCGGGACATGCTTGCCGAAAAGGCCCCGCCGCCGGTCTCGCGCCGCGGCGGGGCTTTTTTGTGCGCTGCCGAAAATTGGGGATGGAGCCCGGCAACGCGCCATGACATGATGCCTGTTTTTCCAGCAATGCGGATTCCGGCACCTTTTTCAGGCAATTCGAGGCTTGGCAAAAGGCCGTTTTGCTTTAAAGTTACGGTTGCCGGACAAAAATGGGCGCGGAGGGACCAAGCAGTCAGATGAGAATAACGGCGGCGGCCGCTCACCGTCTGAGCATGAAGGTCAATTGGGGGGTCGAGCGCTTCTGCGTCGCCCTCATGGTGGTTCTGGTCCTCGACGTCTGGTTGGGCATGCTGGCCCGCTACGTCCTGCCGTTCCGGCTCACCTTTACCGAAGAACTGGCGCGCTATCTGATGATCTGGATGGCCCTGCTGGCGGTGTCGTCGGGCTTCGCCTACCGCGAGCATATCGGCGTCCAGTTCATCTTCGATAAGTTCCCGCCGCAGATGAAGCGCTGGGTGGCGCTCGCCTTCGACGCCATCGCCTTCGCCTTCTTCGCCTATCTGCTGGTCAACGGCATCGGTTTCGTCGAGCGCGGCTTCGGCCGGTTCACCATGATCTTCGGCGTGCCCAAGGGCTATCCCTACATCAGTGTGCCGCTGGCCGCGTTCATCTGCTGCCTGCAGCTTCTCCTGGTCGGCGTGCGCGATTTCCTGGCCTTCGGCCGGGACGCCGGGGAGGCCGCGTCATGATCATCGTCGCCGTCACCTTCTTCGGTCTGCTCGCCATCGGCCTGCCGGTCGGCGTGGTGCTGGGCGTCGCCGGCGTGGTCGGCATCGTCGACATGGGCGGCGGGCGGTTCCTGGCCATGGTGCCGGACCGCTTCTTCGCCGGGCTCGACCTGTTCCCGTTCCTCGCCATGCCGTTCTTCATCCTGGCCGGCGAGATCATGAACCGCACCGGCATCACCAACAACCTGGTCAAGCTGGCCGACGCGCTGGTCGGCTGGATGCGCGGCGGCATGGCCCATTCCAACATGGTCGCCTCGGTGATGTTCGCCGGGATCACCGGCGCCGCGACCGCCGACGCCGCGGCCTTCGGCAACACCCTGGTTCCGGCGATGGAGAAGAACGGCTACACCCGGCCCTTCGCCTGCGCCGTCACCGCCGCCGGATCGATCATCGGGCCGACCATCCCGCCGTCGACCCTGGCGGTCATCTACGGCTCGATCATGGGCGTCTCGATCGCCGGGCTGTTCGCCGCCGGAATCCTGCCGGGGCTGCTGATCTGCGCCGTCTGCATGATCCTGATCGCGCTCAACGGGCGGCGCTGGAACCTGCCGAAGTCGGACCAGAAGCCCAGCCTCAAGGCGGTCGGCCGGGCGTTCAAGGAGAGCATCCTCGCCGCCATCCTGCCGGTGTTCATCATCGGGTCGATCCTCGGCGGCTTCGCCACGCCGACCGAGGCGGCGGCCATCGCCGTGGCCTACGCCCTGTTCGTCGGCGGCGTCATCTACCGGGCGCTCAGCTGGCGCGACATGTACGAGATCCTGGTCCGCACCACGCGGATCACCGGGGTGATCTTCGTCATCATCGCCTCGGCGACCATCCTCGGCTGGTGGATGACCTTCAACCAGATCCCGCAGTTGATCGCCGAGGGCTTCCTGGCGATCTCCGAGAACCGCTACGTCATCATCGGGCTGATCGTCGCCCTACTGCTGTTCATCGGCATGTTCATGGACATCAACGCGACGCTGATCATCCTGGCGCCGGTGCTGGCCCCCTTGACGGTGTCCATCGGCATGAACCCGGTGCATGCCGGCATCGTCATCATCCTATGCCTGAACATCTCGCTGATGACCCCGCCGGTCGGGGCCTGCCTGTTCGTCCTGGCCTCGGTGACGAAGGAAAAGATCGAAAACATCACCAAGGATCTTTGGCCGTTCATCCTGGCCGAATTTATCGTTCTCCTCCTGGTCGCCTACTGGGAGGACCTGACCCTGTTGATCCCGAGGTTCTTCGGATTCTCGTGATCGGGCCGGGGTCGCAATCGAAGGGTCGCGAAGGGCCCATTTGGAAGGAAAAAGGAGACCATCGATGAAATCATTCAAGAAGATGCAGGCGTTCGCCGCCATCACGGCCGCGGCGACCCTGATGTCGGCCTCCGCCATGGCGGCCGACGTGACCATTCGGATCGGCCACCTGAACCCGGCCGACCCGCTGGAATCGCATTCCGGCACCATGACCACGATCTTCAAGTCGCTGGTCGAAACCAACAGCAATGGCGCCATCGAGGTGAAGCTGTTCCCGAACGGCCAGCTCGGCAAGGACAACGAGGTCATCCAGCAGGTCCGCGAGGGGATCGTCGAATCCTGCATCTCGTCGTCCGGCGGCGTCGCCCAGCACTACCCGCTGGTCGGCGTGTTCGACATGCCGTTCGCCTTCCCGAACATCGGCGTGGCGACCAAGGTCATCAGCAAGGACAGCTCGTTCGGCAAGAAGTTCGTCGCCGACCTGGAAGGCAAGACCGGCCTCAAGGTGCTCGGCCTGATCGATAGCGGCGGGTTCTTCGAGATCAGCAACTCGAAGCGGCCGATCAAGACCGTGGCCGACATGGAAGGCCTGCGCATCCGTACCATGACCCTGCCGACCCACGAGGCGATCATCGGGTCGCTCGGCGGCAAGCCGACCCCGCTGCCCTGGGCCGAGGTCTACACCGCCCTGCAGACCGGCGTCGCCGACGGCCAGATGAACCCGGTGCCGATCATCGGCTTCGCCAAGTTCGACGAGGTGCAGAAGTATCTGTCGCTGACCAACCACGTCATCACGCCCTATGTCTGGTTCATGAACCAGGACTTCCTGAACAGCCTGAGCCCCGAGCATCAGAAGCTCATCGCCTGGGCGTCCGACGTGGCTTCCGAAGCCGGCCGCGCCATGTCCCGCGTGATCGAGGCGTCCGACAAGGGCCTGCCGCGTCTGGCCAAGAAGATGGAGATCAACGCGGTCGCTCCGGCCGAGCTGAAGAAGTTCGCCGCCGCCTCGCAGCCGGCCGTGCGCAAGCTGATCGAGGAGCAGTACGGCGCGGAAGGTGTCGACATGCTCGACGCCATGCTGAAGTCGATCGACGAGAACACCTACTAAGCGGTTTCCATCGAGCCTCCGGGCTCGCGGAACGGGGCCGGGCGCGCAAGCGCCCGGCCTTTCGTTTCGGCGGCTTTCCGGCCTTGAAAACATTCCCGGACCGGCATACCTAAGAACTCCACCCATGAGTTGGATAAAGAATATTTCTACATCCGGAAAGGGATATAATGAGCGTTACCGACGAGTCTCTGAAGGCGAATGCTTCGTATGCGGAAAATTTCCGCCATGCCGACCTGTCCGCCCCGCCGGTCCGCAAGCTGGCCGTGGTCACCTGCATGGATGCGCGCCTGACCGTCGAGGAGATGCTCGGCCTGAAGACCGGCGACGCCCATATCATCCGCAACGCCGGCGGCATTGCCACCGAGGATGTGCTGCGTTCGCTGATCATCTCGCATCAAAAGCTCGGCACCCGGGAGTTCGTCGTCATCAATCATACCGACTGTGGGATGCTGAGCTTCAAGGATCATGAACTGCGCGACGAGCTGGAGCGGGATACCGGCGAAACGACCGATGAGCCGGCGCATTTCCACGCTTTCGAAGATCTGGAGGAGAACGTGCGCGAGCAGGTCCAGCGCATCCGCTCGCATCCGTGGATTCCCGACAGCATCCCGGTGCGCGGGTTCGTCTTCGACGTCAAGACCGGCAAGCTGCACGAGGTGGAGGGGTAAGCGTTTCCTGGGTCGTCATTGCCCCGGACTTCGCCGGGGCATGACGGGAAGAGGAATGAGGTTATACCTTTGCGATGACCTCGACCTCGACCAGCGCGCCGCGCGGCAGGGCGCCGACCTGGACGGTCGAGCGGGCCGGCGGGGTGTTCTGGAAATAGCGGCCGTAGACGTCGTTGAAATGGCCGAAATCCCCCAGGTCGGTCAGGAAACAGGTCGTCTTCACCACCTTCGACAGATCGCTTCCGGCGGCGGCCAGGATCTGTTTGATGTTCTCCATCACGCGCTCTGTCTGCTCGGTGATCCCCTCGGCGACGATCTCGCCGGTTTCGGGGCTGAGCGGGATTTGGCCGGAGGCGAACACCAGTCCCTCGCTCACGATGGCCTGGCTGTAGGGGCCAATGGCCGCAGGGGCCGTATCGGTCTTCACCACTTTCATGACGAACTCCTTCCTTCGAGATTTTTTCCGGCGGGCGCCGGGAGAAATGTCCCTAGGCCTTACCGCCGGGACGGGAAGCGGTCAAGGTGTCTGCTCGTCCGCGGGGCGCGGCGGCTGGGCCAGCGTCCCGGCCAGCACCGCGATGGCGGCGGACAGGACCGCGATCAGCCCGAAGGCGGCGGACAGCGAGGTCTGGGCGGCGATGAATCCGATCACCGGCGGGCCGACCAGGAAGCCGCCGTAGCCGAGGGTCGCGACGCTGGCGATGGCCCGGCCCGGCGATACCAGCGGATCGTTGGCGGCCCGCGAGAAGGCCAGCGGCATGATCGTCGCGAAGCCGATTCCCATCAGCGCGAATCCGGCCATGGCCGGGAACAATCCCCCGCCGAATACCGCCAGCAGCGCGCCGCCCATGCCGATCAATCCGCTCAGCCGCGCGGTCGCCACCGGGCCGAGCTTGCGGATCGCCTGATCGCCGGCCAGCCGCATCGCCACCATGGTGATGGAGAACACCGCGAACCCCAGGGTCGCCTGCGCCTCCGAGACGCCGATGACGGTCTTCAGGAAGATGGCGCTCCAGTCGGCGATGCCGCCTTCGCCGACCGACGAGCACAAGGCGACCAGCCCGACCAGCGCCAGCGCGCCCTTCGGGATGGCGAACACCGATCCGTGCCCGGCTTTCCCGGTCCTGGCCGATTCCCAGGGGATGGCGGCCATCAGCAGGGTGGCGGCCCCCACGACGGCCCCGGCCAGCCAGAAGTGCCACATCGGCGTCAGGCCCAACTCGACGGCGGCATAGCCCGAGGCCGCCCCGACACCGCCGCCGACGCTGAACATGGCGTGGAAGGACGACATCACCGAGCGGCCCATTTTCCGTTCCACCTCGGCCGCCCAGGCGTTCATCGCCACGTCCAGCGATCCCATGGCCGCGCCGTAGAGGAACAGGAAGCCGCCGAGCACCCAGGCGTTGGGGGCGAGCGGCAGCAGGCTCATGGTCGCCACGCATCCGGCCCCGAGCCAGCGGCTCAGGGTCGCCGCGCCGAGCCGGTCCGACAGGGTTCCGGCGAGGGGGAACGAGGCGATGGAGCCGAAGGCGATGAACAGCAGCAGCACGCCCAGTTCGCCGGCGCCGAGGCCGAGGCGTTCAACGAAGGCCGGGATGCGCGATGCCCAGACGCCGAAGATCACGCCGTTGAGCACGAACATCGCGGTGACCGCCCGCCAGGGGGTGCGCCTAACCACAGCGCACCTCCACCCCGGCGGCCCGGAACGCCCGGATCTCGTCGGAGGCTTCGCTGCCCTGCGGCACCGTGTCGGTGACGATCATATCGATCTCCTCCGGCGCGAGGGTCCGGTGGCGGGCCCGCCGGCCGAGCTTGTCGGCCGAGGTGAGCACGAGGACGCGTCCGGCCGCCAGGGCCATCCGCCGGCTGACCGCGTTCTCCTGAAGGTCGTCCGAACTCAGGCCAAACCCGGCATCCAGGCCGCAGGCGCCGAGAACGGCGACATCCGCCGCGAGGCCCGACAAGGCCCGCTCGACCTCGGCGCCGACGGCGATCCCGCCGCGTTCGCTGACCCGCCCGCCGAGCAGCACCGTCTCGATGCCGCGTTCGCAGGTTGCCGTGCCGACCCAAGGGGAGGGGGTGACGACAAGCAGATCGGGCGTTGCCATAAGCTCGCGGGCCAGGGCCAGAACGGTCAGCCCGCCGTCGAGCAGGAGGGTCGTCGCCCCTTCAAGGGCTTGGCCCGCCTGCTGAAGAAGGCCTCGCGACGGCGGCGCCTGGGTGTCCTTCCGCTCGCGCAGGGCCGCGACCGGTTTGGTCAGCGGGACCGCGCCGCCGCGGACCCGCCGCGCCGCGCCGAGTCCCTCCAGGGCGATCAGGTCGCGCCGCACCGTGTCGGCGGAGACGCCGAATTCCGCGCACAGATCGGTGACGGCCAGACTCTCCCCGCAAGCCAGCCGCTCGCGAAGCAAATCCTGACGGACGTCCGGATTGTTGAGGGTCATCTGGTTCTCGCAATAAATTGCATAAAACCGCTATATTATGCATTAACACGCATTATCGCGCATGTCCATGGTTTCCCGGCGAAGTTTCTTCTTGACGCGCCGCCGAATTTATTTGTAAGTAAACACTAACTTAACGAAGGAGCGGAAATGGCGGCCCGACAGCGGATGACCGGCGAGGAGCGGCGGGGAAAGATCCTCGAAGCGGCGCTCGACGAATTCGCCGACAAGGGGTTCCACGGCGCCCGGTCGCGCGAGATCGCCCGCCGCGCCGGAATCAGCGAGACCCTGGTGTTCCGCCATTTCGAGAACAAGGAGCGGCTTTTCGAGGCGGCCCTGGAGCATCTGTTCGGCGGCCACGATATCGCCGACGACGTCGAGTACGAAACCAAGTGGGGCGACGATTTCGGCGTGTTCGCCGGACTGGCCCGCCATATGCTGGAACACTCGCGGCGCGATCCGCGCATCCTGCGCCTCCACCTGTTCCAGGTCCTCGACCGCATGCAGACGGAGGGGGGCGAGCGAGGCTTCATCGGGAGCGGGAAGGTCGAGCGGCTGCTCTCCGACTACATCTTCCGGCGCGGCCAGGAGGGGGCGCTCAACGTCGCCCACGCCGACCTGTCGGCCAAGCTGTTCGTCTACTGGGTGTTCATGGCCATCGCCGACCGTGGCCTCGGGCTGACGAGCTCGCCGTTGGATCTAGACGACGCCCAACTGGCCAACCTGCTGGCCCGGCGGTTCCTGAACGGCATCTCTCGGTAACGGTTTGAAAATCGAGCATTTTTTGGGCCGTCATAAGTTAGTAACAACTTACGCATATAATGATTGCGGGAAATGGAGCGTTCCATGGCCGAACATGTCTGCCCCCCCTTCATGGGGTACTTCCTACTGACGCCGATGCGCAAATGGTTCGAGAACCCGGACCGGCTGTTCGGTCCCTTCGTGAAACCCGGCATGACGGTGCTGGAGCCCGGCTGCGCCATGGGCTTCTTCACCCTGCCGCTGGCCCGCATGGTCGGGGCCGAGGGGCGGGTGGTCGCCGTCGACATCCAGCCCGTGATGCTCAAACGGCTGGAGAAGCGCGCCGCCCGTGCCGGCCTGGCCGGGCGGATCGATTGCCGCCTCGCCGGAAGCGACGGGCTCGGCCTCGATGACCTTGCGGGCGGCGCCGATTTCGCCGCCGCCTTCCATGTGGTCCACGAGGTGCCGGACGCGGCCCGTTTCTTCGCCGAGATCTTCGCCGCCCTGCGTCCCGGCGGCCGGCTGCTGGTCTCCGAGCCCAAGGGACATGTCAAGGCGGTGGATTTCGAGGCGACGCGCCGTCTCGCCGAGGCCGCGGGTTTCGTCGCGGAAGATCACGAGGCCGCGCGCGCCGGCCTCCGCATGCTGCTCCGCAAACCCTGAGAGCCGGTTTCGCGAACCCGCCGACCGTCACGAAAACGTCGCACGCGGCGCGCTTTGTCTTGGCTATCATGCGGCGGTTGCCAACCTGACGGGGCCGCCGATGCAGCCGGAACAGTTCAAGCGATGGCGCAAGCGTCTCGGGCTCCGGCAAAAGGATGCCGCCGAACGGCTCGGGCTGAAGAAGCGCATCATCCAGTATTACGAAAAGGGCGACCGCGACGGCCGCAAGGTCGAAATCCCCAAGACCGTGCGCCTGGCCTGCTACGCCGTCTCGCAAGGCCTTGACGATTTCGACGGGGAAGGGTGATTTCCGCAAGATCCGGGTCGAGATCGCGGCCCGCCGCCGGTACGGTTCCTGCCTCGACGCAACGGCAAGGAGACCGATGATGCAGACCGGCTGGACGCTTTCCCGGCGTTTCGATCACCAGGGGCGGTCCATCGCCTGGGATGTCCTTGGCGCGGGCGAGCCCGTCGTCCTGGTCCACGGCACGCCGTTCTCTTCCTACGTCTGGCGGCGCATCGCGCCGGAACTGGCCCGCGACCGGGCCGTCTACCTGTTCGACCTGCTCGGCTACGGCCAGTCGGAACAGCCGGACGCCGACGTCTCGCTGGGTGTCCAGAACGGCGTGCTGGCGGCGCTCCTGGATCATTGGGGGGTGGACCGGCCAAAGGTTCTCGCCCACGATTTCGGAGGCGCGACCGCGCTGCGCGCCCATCTGCTTGACGGTTGCGATTACGAGCGGCTGCTGCTGATCGATCCGGTTGCCGTCCGTCCCTGGGGGTCGCCCTTCGTGCAACATGTCCGCGACCATGAGGCGGCCTTCACCGGCGTGCCCGACTATCTCCAGCGAGCCATCCTGCGGGCCTATATCCGGGGCGCCGCCCACCGGCCGATGACCGACGCAGAACTGGAACCCTACATCGCGCCCTGGCTCGGGCCGGTCGGCCAGCCCGCCTTCTACCGCCAGATCGCCCAGATGGACCTCGCCCATACCGACGAGGTGCAGGATCGATATGCCGAGGTCCGCTGCCCGGTGCGCCTGCTCTGGGGCGAGGCCGACGACTGGATCCCGGTCGAACGCGGCGGCGAACTGGCGGCGCTGATCCCCGGCTGTGAATTCTCGACGATTCCGGACGCCGGCCACCTGGTCCAGGAGGATGCCCCCGAGGCGATCGTCGCCGCGGCGTTGCGCTTTTTCGGGTCTGCCTGGTGCCTTTCCCCGTCACGCCACCTTGCCGGGCGGGGGGGCGAAGATGGCTCCGCGTTGATGCAATACCGTACCAATCGGCTTGACGCCCATCGCGGGCGGGACTAGTTTCCCGCCCGTTAAAGGCGCGCTTTCCGGCGCGCCTCCATTTTGGAGAGTGCATGTCAGAGATTGTAGCGGCCCGCTAAGGCTTCGCGTCCGCGAAGCCGGGTTCGGCACGAGATCGGAAACGCCGCTTTGGCGCGTGTTTCCGCGCGTGCCCGTTTTGCTTGAAGCTACAGGTTTCCGACATGAATATCTCGAAGGGCGAGCAGCGCGTCCTGCACGTGCTGGCCCAGGGCGGGCTCATCCGCCATGAACGCGACCCAAGGGGCCGCATTTCCCGTATCGACTGTTTCACCCGCGAGGGCTATGTCCTCGCCGACTGTACCTTAGACGTCTTTCAGCGGCTGCGCCGTCGGCGGCTGATCGCGTCGTCGAACGGCGGCCCCTACCGCATTTCGCTGAAAGGCCGCACCGCCGTCCGCGCGCAGTTCGACAACCGGATGTAATCCCGGAGGCCGGGCATCGTGGCCATGACGCCGCGTATGCCCGGCGCCCGGGTTCGTCCGTCTGTAACGAAAATGAAACAAATTCTTACCAAAACCCTCGGCTAAGACATCAATCGGATACATGAAACGCGTACATAAACGCTCCGGGCTTGGCTGAGAGCGCGAGGTCCGGGCGTGCCCGCGGGCAAGAGCGGCCCCGGTTCACAGAATGGGAACGGCAAAGGAGCCTAGGGCGATGAAGTTTAGGTTTTCGGATCTGAAGATTCAGCCGAAGCTGATTTCCGCATTCCTGATCGTGGCGGCCGTGCCGCTGCTGGTCTTCGGGGCCGTGGCGGTACGTGATTCGAGCAACGCGCTGTCCGCCTCCGCCTTCAATCAGCTGGAAAGCGTTCGCGGCATCAAGAAGGCGCAGGTCGAGGAATACTTCGAGAACCGCGAAGCCGAAATGGACGTGCTGATCGACACGATCGGCATGCAGCGGCGGGCGGCGATCAGCAAGCTGACGGCCATCCGCGACGTCAAGACGATCGCCCTGAAGCGCTACTTCGCCACCATCGAGGACCAGGCCAACACCCTTTCCCAGAGCACGATGATCGTCGAGGCGATGCGCGGGTTCCGCAATGCCTCCCGCACCTATGGCGGGGAGCGCGGCTTGAACGCGCAGGGGATCGAGGCGGCGGGCCGTGAGTTGCGCACCTATTACGACGGCGAGTTCGCCGCCGAGTTCGAGAACCGGACCGGCGTCCCGGTCGACACCGCCGCGATCTTCCCGGCGTCCGATCCGCTGGCCGTCGCCTTGCAGCAGGCCTATATCCGGACCAACCCGCAGCCGCTGGGCAACAAGCATCTGTTGGATGCCGCGCCCGACGGCACCCGTTACGACAAGCTGCACGCCAAGTACCATCCCCTGATCCGCGATTACCTGGAGAAGTTCGGCTATTACGACATTTTCCTGGTCGAGGCGCAGACCGGCAACATCGTCTATTCGGTGTTCAAGGAGCTGGACTTCGCCACCTCGCTGCTGACCGGCCCCTATGCCGGCACCAACTTCGCCGAGGCCTTCCGGCGGGCCCGCGACCTGAAGCCGGGCGACAGCGCGGTGGTGGTCGATTACGCCTCCTACCTGCCGTCCTACAACGCGCCGGCCGCCTTCGCGGCATCGCCGGTCTACGACAACGGCACCCTCGCCGGCGTGCTGATCTTCCAGATGCCGCTCGACCGCATCACCGAGCTGATGAGCGAACGGTCGGGGCTGGGCGAGACCGGCGAAACCTATCTGGTCGGCCCGGACCATCTGATGCGCTCGGATTCCTACCTCGACCCGGAACACCACTCCGTCGCCGCGTCCTTCGCCGACCCGGCCAAGGGCAAGGTGGAAACCGAGGCGGCCGACGCCGCCCTGACCGGCCAGACCGGCGCCGACGTGATCATCGATTACAACGGCAATCCGGTCCTCTCGGCCTATGCTCCGATTGCGCTCGGCGGCCTGTCCTGGGCGATCCTCGCCGAGATCGACGTGGCCGAGGCTCTGGTCCCGGCCGACGCCGATGGTAAGGAGTTCTACGCCGACTACATCGAGCGCTACGGCTACTACGACCTGTTCCTGATGAACCCGGACGGCTACGTCTTCTACACGGTCACGCGGGAGCCCGATTTCCAGACCAACATGGTCGACGGCAAGTACAAGGATTCCGGACTCGGCAAGCTGACCCGGCGGGTTTTGGAAACGCGTGTCTACGGCCTGGAGGATTTCGCTCCCTACGCGCCGAGCAACGGCGCTCCGGCGGGCTTCATCGCCGAGCCGCTGGTGCATGACGGCGACATCGAAATGGTCGTCGCCTTGCAACTGCCGCTGGAAGGCATCAACGCCATCATGCAGCGCCGCGAGGGCATGGGCGAGACCGGCGAGACCTATCTGGTGGGGCCGGACCGGCTGATGCGCTCCAACTCCTTCCTCGACCCGGAGAACCATTCGGTCGCGGCGTCCTTCGCCGATCCGGCCAAGGGCAGCGTCAAGACCGAGGCGGCCGACGCGGCGCTGGCCGGGAAGACCGGCGCCGAGATCGTCATCGACTACAACGGCAATCCCGTCCTGTCGGCCTATGCGCCGCTCGATCTGGGCGGCGTCACCTGGGCATTGCTGGCCGAGATCGACGAGGCCGAGGCCTTCGCGGCGGTCGATCGGCTGAGAACCAAGGCCGGCATCCTGATTGCCGTCGCCCTGGCCCTGATCGGCGTTGCCGGCTTCCTGCTGGCCCGGTCCATCGCCCGGCCTGTGGTCTCGATGACCGGCGCGATGAACCGCCTGGCCGACGGGAAGCTGGAGACCGAAATCCCGGCCCGCGGCCGTGGCGACGAGATCGGCCAGATGGCCGCGGCGGTGGAGATCTTCAAGGAGAACGCCATCGAACGTGTCCGGCTGGAGGCCGAGCAGGCCGAGGCCGAGCGCCGGGCCGAGGCGGAAAAACGGGACGCCCTCAACCGGATGGCCGACACCTTCGAATCCTCGGTCGGCCGGATCGTCCAGCAGGTGACGTCGGCCTCGACCGAGATGCATTCCTCCTCGGAATCCCTCGGCGCCATGGCCGAAGAGACGGCCCGCCAGTCCACGGCGGTGGCCTCGGCCTCCGAGGAGGCGTCGACCAACGTGGAGATGGTGGCCACGGCGGCCGAGGAACTGTCCGGCTCGATCAACGAGATCAGCCGCCAGGTCAGCCAGGCCTCGCAGATCGCCGGGGCCGCCGTGGAGGAGGCCGAGGAGACCAACGCCCGCGTTCAGGGGCTGGTCGAAGCGGCCGAGAAGATCGCCGAGGTCCTCTCGATGATCACCGACATCGCAAGCCAGACCAACCTGCTGGCGCTCAACGCCACCATCGAGGCGGCGCGCGCCGGCGAGGCCGGCAAGGGCTTCGCGGTGGTCGCCTCCGAGGTGCAGAACCTGGCCACCCAGACGGCCAAGGCGACCGAGGAGATTGGTCAGCAGATTTCCAGCATCCAGCAGGAGACCCGCGAGGCCGTCGCCGCCATCGGCCGGATCGGCAAGACCGTGTCGGAGATCGACGAGGTCGCCTCGGGCATCGCCACGGCGGTCGAGGAGCAGGGCGCCGCGACGCAGGAGATCGCCCGCAACATCGAGCAGGCGGCGGCCGGCACCCAGGAGGTCTCGGCCAACATCACCGGCGTCAATCAGGCGGCCAACGATACCGGCACGGCGGCGGAACAGATCCGCATGGCCGCCGGCGATCTGTCCAAGCAATCCGAAACCCTGCAGGAGGAAGTCGCCAAGTTCCTGCACGGTGTGCGCACGGGCTGAGCCGGAGAACCGGCGCCGGGGAAGAAGTCCTCCGCTCGTCCGGCCCGGTTACCGGCGCGTCTCCGGCGCCGCCTTCAGCAGCCTCATCGCGTTGGCGACGACCAGCAGGGTGGCGCCGACGTCGGCCGCGATGGCGCCCCACAGGGTAGCGATGCCGGCGAAGGCCATTCCGGCGAACAGGGCTTTAACCCCCAGCGCGAAGACGATGTTCTGGCGGATCGTCGTCAGGGTCCGCCTTGAATGGCGGACCAGCAGCGGCAGCTTCGACAGGTCGTCGGTCATCAGGGCGATGTCCGCCGTCTCGATGGCGGCATCCGATCCCGCCGCGCCCATGGCGATGCCGAAGCTGGCCCGCGCCATGGCCGGGGCGTCGTTGACCCCGTCGCCGATCATCGCCACCGTGCCGTAGGTTTCGGCCAGGCGCTCGACCGCCGCGACCTTGTCCTCGGGCAGCAGCTCGGCCCGTACCTCGTCGATCCCCACCTGCTTGGCGATGGCCTCGGCGGTGCGCCGGTTGTCGCCGGTCAGCATCACCAGATGGCCGATCCCGGCGTCGCGCAGGGCCCGCAGGCTCTCGGCGGCGCCGGGGCGCACCGTGTCGGCGATGGCCAGCAGGCCGCAGACGTGCCGCTCGTTGCCGATGGCGACCACGGTCTTGCCGTCGGCCTCCAGCTCGGCGGCCCGCGCTGAAACCTCGGCCGACTCCTGGCCGCGCTCGACCACGTAGCGGTGCGAGCCGAGCCAGAACGGCTTGCCGCCGAAGCTGCCGCTGACGCCCCGGCCCTTGAGCATCCGCGCATCCGCCGCCGCGATCACCTCGAGGCCGCGCGCGCGGGCGCAGTCGGCCACGGCGCGGGCCAGCGGATGGCCGCTGCGCGCCTCCAGGGCCGCCGCCCGTTCCAGCAGTTCCTCTTCGGTGTGGCCGTCCAGCGGGATCACGTCGACCACGGCGGGTTCGCCCCGGGTCAGCGTCCCGGTTTTGTCGAAGGCCAGCGCCTTCAGCCGGGCCGGCTGTTCGATGAACACGCCGCCCTTGACCAGCACGCCCTGGCGGGCGGCGGCGGCCAGCGCCGCGACGATGCTGACCGGCGTCGAGATGACCAGCGCGCAGGGGCAGGCGATGACCAGCAGGACCAGCGCCCGGTACAGCCAGTCGGCCCAGGCCGCGCCGACCAGCAGCGGCGGCAAAACGAACACCGCGAGGGCCAGGGCGAACACCGCCGGGGTATAGACGCGGGCGAATTTTTCGACCCATTGCTCGGCGTGGGCCCGTCGCCCGTGCGCCTCCTCGACCATGCGGATGATCCGCGCCAGCGTGGTGTCGGCGGCCGCCTTGGTGCTTTCCGCCTCGATCGCGCCGTCGCCGTTGATCGTCCCGGCGAACAGCTCGGCCCCGGCCGCCTTGTCGACCGGCGTGCTCTCGCCGGTGATCGGCGCCTGGTTCACCGCGCTATGACCGGCGGTCACCGTGCCGTCGAGCGGGATGCGCTCGCCCGGCCGGACGATGAACACCGTGCCGACCGCGACCTCTCCGGCCGGAACCTCGCGTTCCCCGTCCTCGGTCTTGATCCGCGCCGCCGGCGGGGCGAGGTCGAGCAGCGCCGAGATCGCCCGCCGGGCCCGCCCGACGCTCCAGGCCTCGAGGGTCAGCGACAGGGCGAACAGGAAGGCGACCGTCGCCGCCTCGAACCATTCGCCGATGCCGATGGCGCCGATCACCGCGATGACCATCAGCAAGTTCATGTCCGGGCGCAGGCTCTTCGCGGCGAACCACGCCTTGGGCAGCACGAACCGGATACCGAATCCGATGGCGGCGGCATAGGCGGCGATCTCCGGCCATGGCACCCGGCCGCCGTCGTGGCCGCCGAACAGGCGCAGCGCCTCGCCGAGGCTTCCGGCGATCCAGACATGCGCCACGATCCCGGCCAGCACGGCCAAGCCGCTCAACGTGGTAAACAGGATTTGTTGCCGCCGGTGGCGGTCCGCGCCCGCGCCGCCTTCCTGGCCGGGGTGCCATTCCTCGGCGCGCATGCCGGTGCGCTTGACCGCCGCGCGGATTTCCTCGGCGGTCACCGGTCCGGCGGACTCCAGCACGGTCATCCGGCCGTTGATCGCGTCGAAGGCGAGGTTGTCCCCGCCGTTCACCAGCGGGCCGACCTCGCGGCGCAGGATCGCCACCTCCTCGGCGCAGTCGAGCCCCGTCACGGCGAAGGTGAAGCGCCCGCCTTCCATCGTCCGCTCATCCACCGGCGGCACGTCCGAACCGCAACGGCACGAACAGCCCCCGCCGCCGCCATGCTCATGGGCAGGGGAGGGCTTGTGCTCGTGATGATGGGCGTGATCGTGCGGCATGGTCCTTCTCCGGAAACGGTCGGAATTCGGCGTCCCCTTCAACATAGGACCTACAGCCGCTGTAGCTTCAAGGGGGAAAGAGCGGATTTCCGATAGGTGATTGCAACGGGGCGCGGTTGCGCCTATTTCGGAAGGGAAATCTCCAATGACTGAAGGTTTGATCCCATGGCCCGGAACGGCATGCTGACCATCGGCGACCTGTCGCGCGAAACCGACTGCAAGGTGCAGACGATCCGCTATTACGAAACGGTCGGCCTGATGCCGGAAGCCGAACGCTCGCCCGGCAACCAGCGGCTCTATGACCGCTCGGCGCTCAGGCGGCTGGCCTTCATCCGGCACAGCCGCGATCTCGGCTTTCCGCTGGAGGCGATCCGCGAACTCCTCGATCTGACCGACACCCCGGCCGATTCCTGCCAGGCGGCCGACGCCATCGCCCGCGCCCATCTCGAACAGGTCGAGCACCGCATCGCCCGGCTGCAGTCCCTGAAGGCCGAGTTGGAGCGCATGGTCGCCGAATGCGCGGGCGGCCGCATCGCCGATTGCCGGGTGATCGAGGTGCTGAGCGACCATTCGCTCTGCCAGTGCCGAACCCACGTCCCGGCGGAACCCGAGCTGTGAGCGGCGCGCCGCTGACGGCGGCGGCGCTCTATGTCGGGGCCGCCTTCGCCGAGATCGCCGGTTGTTTCGCCTTCTGGGCCTGGCTGCGGCTCGACCGGACGCCGCTCTGGCTGCTGCCGGGCATGGCGAGCCTGGCGCTGTTCGCCTTCCTGCTGACCCGCATCGATGCCGGTTTCGCCGGCCGCGCCTACGCGGCCTACGGCGGCATCTACATCCTGTGTTCCCTGTTCTGGCTCTGGGCGGCCGAGGGCCAGCGCCCCGACAGGTGGGACCTGACCGGCGGCGCGGTCTGCGTGGTCGGCGCGGCGATGATCCTTTTCGGCCCGCGAGCCGCCTGAAAGGCCGTACACTCGTCCTGGCCGCATGCGCCGGTTGACGTTCCCGATGCCGTAAGTCGTATAGTCGCGGATCGACAACCCATGATCATGCGAGGGAAATGTGACGCGGAAATTGGTGTCGTCCGGATCCTACCTGGAACCGGAAATCGGGTTCAGCCGGGCCGTGCGGATCGGCAATCAGATATCGGTGTCCGGCACGGCGCCGATTGCTCCGAACGGCGGTACCGATGGCATCGGCGACCTCTACCGGCAGACCGTCGCCTGCCTGGAAATCATCGACAAGGCCCTGGCCGAGGCCGGAGCGTCGCGCGGCGACATCATCCGCACGCGCATCATGTTGACCGACATCTCGCGCTGGAAGGAGGCGGCGAAGGCGCACGGCGAGTTCTTCTCCGAGGTCCGGCCGGCCTGTTCCTTCATCGGCGTCGCCCGGTTCATCGACCCCGACTGGCTGGTCGAGGTCGAGGCCGACGCCGTGACCGGCTGATCCTCGGCGGCCCGCGCCCGCGCCGGTCGCACGCGCCGCCGCCCTGCAATTTCAGGTGACATCCCCGGACCGCTTCCCTATAAGCGGTCCGGTCCCCTTTCCGGGACCGGTCCTTCGAGAAAGGGATCGCCTGTGGACTATCTCCTGTTCGTTTTTGTCGGTTTGGCCGGATCGCTGGTTTCGGCGGTGTTCGGCTTCGGCACGGCGCTGCTGGTCCTTGCCGTGGGCGCGCATATCCTGCCGGTGAAGGAAACCATCGCCCTTTCCACCGTGCTGTTCGCCGCCTCGACCGTCACCAAGTCCTTCCTGTTCTCCCGGGTCATCGACTGGAAGGCCATCGCCGTTCTGGCCCTCGGCTCGGTCCCCTTCGCCTGGCTCGGCGCCAACCTGCTGATCGACCTGCCGACCGATCTGGCCCGCCGGATGCTTGGCGGGATGGTGCTGCTCTACCTGGTCCTGCGGCTGACCGACCGTCTGCCGCGCATCGTCATCGGCCTCAAGGGACTGTTCGCCGGGTCGGTCCTGTACGGCTTCGTCTCCGGGCTGCTCGGCAGCGGCAACCTGATCAAGGTGATCCTGTTCCGCGAGATGAAGATCGGCAAGGAGGCCTTTGTCGGCGCCATGGCGGCCAGCGCCGTGCTGAACAACGCGGTCAAGCTGGTCAGCTATTCGAGCAACGGCCTGCTGACCGCCGATATGGCCTGGCCGATCGCCGGGCTGGCTGCCAGCGGGGTCATTGCCGCCTTCGTCGGCCGGGCCATCCTGAAAAGGATCAAGCTCAAGGTCTTCGAGACCGGCGTCCAGGTCCTGCTCGCCATCGCCGCTGCCGCATTGCTGTTCTGAACCGCGAGGAGTTCGTGCCATGGACGACGCCGTGACCATCAGACAGGCCCTTGAAGACGACGCCGGGGCCATCGCCGAACTGACCCGCGCGGCCTACGCCAAGTGGGTGCCGGTCATCGGCCGCGAGCCCCGGCCGATGCAGGCGGACTACGCCGAGGCGGTACGCAGGCATCGCTTCGACCTGCTCCACGTCGGGGACCGGCTGGCCGCCCTGATCGAGACCGTGCCCGAGGACGGCTGGCTGCTGATCGTGAACGTCGCCGTCCATCCGGACTTCCAAAAGCGCGGTTTCGGCCGGCGGCTCCTCGCCCGGGCCGAGGATTTGGCCGCGTCCGGCCTGCGCGGCGTGCGCCTCTACACCAACAAGCGTTTCGCCGAGAACATCCGCCTGTACGAAAGCCTCGGCTACCGGCGGGAAAAGGAAACCCCGATCGACGGCGGCACCCTCGTCCACATGATCAAGCCCTGACCGGCAGCACGTAGGGCAGGCCCTCGGCATTGCCGACGATGGCGTCGATGGCATAGGCATCGCGGATACTGGCGGCCGTCAGCACCTCGTCCCATTTGCCCCGGCCCTGGATGCGGCCGTGCGCGAGCAGGGCGATGCCGTCGCCGAAGCGGGCGGCCAGGGTCAGGTCGTGCAGGGCGATCAGCACGGCCAGGCCCCCGTCGCGGGCCAAGTCGTGTAGGATCTGCATGGTCTCCAACTGATGCCGCAGGTCCAGCGCGCTGGTCGGTTCGTCGAGCAGCAGCACCTCCGGCTCCTGAACCAGGGCGCGGGCCAGGGCGACGCGCTGACGCTCTCCGCCCGACAGTTCGGCCACCGGACGTGCGGCATGGGGGGCGACGGCGAGGCGCTCCATGACCGAGAGGATGACCTCGCGGTCCCGGCGGCCCAGCCCGCCGCGCAGATGCGGGATGCGGCCGAGTTGAACCAGTTCCAGGACGGTCAGGGACGTCTGGGCCGGGACCGACTGCGGCACATAGGCAACCTTGCGGGCGAAGGCGTGGCGGCCGAAGGTTCCGACCGGGAGGCCGTCCAGCCGGATGCTTCCCGTGGTCGGTGTCAGGATCCGGGCCAGGCATTTGATCAGGGTGCTCTTCCCGGCGCCGTTGGCGCCCAGCAGGCAGGTCAGGGCGCGTTCCGGCACGTCGAGGTCGATGCCGTCGAGCACCGTCTTGTTGCCGAACCGTACGCCGAGGGACCGGATCTGGATCATTGATAGGCCTCCCGCCGCTGCCGGAGGATCAGGTGGACGAACAACGGGACACCGACATAGGCGACGACGATCCCGACCGGAATGACGGCGGGCGAGAACAGCGACCGCCCGATGGTATCGGCGACCAGCAGCAGCAGCGCCCCGACGATCATCGAGAAGGGGATCAGGAACCGGTGGTCGTTGCCGATGATCAGCCGCGCGATATGCGGGGCGACCAGCCCGACGAAGCCGATGACGCCGGTAAAGGCGATAATGCCCGCCGTCACCAGCACCGACAGGATCGCCGTACGCAGCCGGACGCGGCGCAGGTCGAAGCCGAGCGAGGCGGCGGTCTCGTCCCCGGCGGCGATGGCGTTCATCGCCCAGGCGTCGGTGACGAAGACCGGCAGTGCGGCAGCCAGTAGAATGGCGGCGATCAGCGCCTCGTCCCAGGTTACGGCGTTCAGCGTGCCGAAGGTCCAGTGGACGATGGCGGCCAGTTCCTCGTCGGTGGCGATGAACTGCAATGTCGCGGTGAAGGCGCTGAACAGATAGGTCAGGCCGATCCCCGCCAGGATCATGGTTGTCGCCGAAACGCCGCGCAGCCCGGCGATGCACAGCACGACCACCGCGCAGGCCAGCGCCGAACCGAAGGCCCCGGCGACGATCAGGTACTTGCCGAAGCCGACCACGCCGAGCGCGCCGAACAGGATGGCCAGGGAAGCGCCGAAGGCGGCGGCCGGGGACAGGCCGATGGTGAACGGGCTGACCAGCGGATTGCGGGTGATCCCCTGCATCATCACGCCGGTCACCGCCAGGCCCGCCCCGGCGATCATCGCCATGACGATGCGGGGCATGCGCAGGTTCCAGACGATCTGCTGGTCCAGTTTCGGGATGTCGGCCAGCAGCCCTTTCGGCAGCAGGCCGTCGGCCAGAATACGGGCGGTTTCGGTCAGTGGAAGGTTCTTGGTGCCCAGGGATACGGCGAGAACACAGACGGACACCAGCAGGCCGAGGCCGGTCGCAATGACCAGAACGCGGCGCCGGGTCAGGCGTTCGAACGGGTTTTGCGGGTCGGCCGCGTCGTCGAGCGGCGAGGACGCGATCGCGTCGAGGGAAAGGGGCACGGCGGTTCACCTGTTCTGAGGATGGGATGAAAAGAAGCGGCCCGGCGGGGGCGGATCGCGCCCGCGTCCCCGCCGGTCGGGTTCCTCGGGTTATTGGGCGGCGCGCGCTTCCTTCAGAGACGTCCAATAGCGGCCCGGATAGGAGACGCCCTGGTACTCCTCCAGCCAAGTCTTCATCACCGCGTCCGGATCGACGTCCGCGAAGCGGTCGGGGTAGAGCCACTTGGCGATGCTCAGCGCACCGATCATCTTCGAGCAGCCGCCCGCCAGGTAGTAGTTCATGTGATAGACTTGGCCGGACTTGACCGCCTTCAGTTCCGCAAAACCCGGCCGTTCCTGCACCTCGGTGAAGAAAGCGCGGGTGAAGTCGGCCGGCTGCAGCGGATAGGTCCCCGGCTTCAGCTTGACGATGATCGCCGGATCGGCGGCCAGCACCGCCTCGGGATCGACCTCGTAATTGTGGACAGTTCCCTTGGCCTTGGGTTGGTTGGCGATGTCGACGTCGCCGAAGATGTTGCGTCCACCGGCCGCCTCGATCATGTCGTGCCAGCCAGATCCCGGCAGGACCGAACGGAACGGCGTTTTTTCTTCCAGATAGACCGTTTTGCGTTCGGCCCCGGCGAGGCGTTGGCGCAGCAGATCCATGTGCTCGGTATAGAAGGCGTTGAGCCGGGCGGCCTGCTCTTCCTTGGCGAACAGGCGGCCGAAAGCCTCGATGTTCGACACATGCTTCAGCACGTCCCAGCCGGTCAGGACCAGAACCGGGATGCCGAACGGCTTCAGGGTCTCGATGGCTTCCTGCCAGGCCCCGTTGCGCGGGAAGATCACCACGTCGGGCTCCAGCGCCACGATGGCCTCGTAATTGGGCTCGCGCTGGCCTTCCCCGACCAGCATGCCGTCCCTGAGGTTTGGCCAGTAGGTCGGATCGCGCGTAACCCAGCTGTCGACCCCGACGATGGGGCCCATCCCGGCGACGGCGCGGACGAATTCGGCGTTGTAACGGTTGAACACGACGGCCCGTTCGGCCGGCTTGTCGAAGGTGACGGTCCGGCCGCTGTCGTCGGTGATGGCGATCGGCGCGGCATGGGCGGCGCCGGCAGCGGCGAACAGGAACAGGGCGAGGAGCGCGAACGCGGCCCGCGCCGCCGCGAGTGCGGATTTCATGTTCATTTTGAAGTGGTTTCCCTTCGATCTTGGGTAGTTGTCGAGAATGCAACCTATTTGCAATGTTATCTCGTATCCAGTTTTTCAAGGACAAGATGTCCATTGGACCAGGTCGGCTGACCTGACGCTTATCGACGGGAACACGGATGGCGATGGCAGAAACATGGCGCCGGAAGGGCCCCGCAGGCCTGTATACGGATTCGTGGCGGCAACCATTCAATCGGCCTCCGGATATCCCGTCCGGTTGGAACGAACAACGATTTGCCGGCAGGTCTCCTGGCTTACGGTTTCTCGCGGCGTTCGGCCTTCCCGGAGGGTCGGATCCCGACCGGTTCCAGTGGCATTCGTCGAACGGCGCAAACCGCCTACAGTTGCGGGAACAGCTCCGGCTTTACCCCCTTGGCGGGGATGGCGTACCGGATTCCCTATTAAGCCCCGAAGGGCACCGACGGCGTTTAAGAACACCGGAAGCCGATATCCTGTCAAGAAGACACTCGTCGCACGGTCCTCCCGAATTGCGGGAAGATTTTTCCGCCGCGAAGGAGTATAGGAGGGGCCGTCGCGGACCCGACGCCGGGTCCGGCCCCGCCTCTTGGAGTACGTTTACGTGGATAATTACGTTCTGACGGTGCAGTGCGAATCGACGCGCGGCATCGTCGCCGCCATCTCCGGTTTCCTCGCCGAGAACGGCGCCAACATCACCGATTCCGCCCAGTTCGACGACCCCCGGACCGAGCGGTTCTTCACCCGCATCTCGTTCCGTCCCGAGACCGGCGTCGGCCTGGAGGAACTGAAGGCGCGCTTCGCCCCGGTCGCCGAATCCTTCGGCATGGAGTTCGCCTTCCACGATATGGCCGACCGGCTCAAGGTGCTGCTGATGGTGTCGAACTTCGGCCACTGCCTGAACGACTTGCTCTACCGCTGGCGCATCGGCGCCCTGCCGATCGACATCGTCGGCGTCGTCTCCAACCACTTGAGCTATCAGAAGCTGGTGGTCAACCACGACATCCCGTTCCACTACGTCAAGATCACCAAGGACACCAAGCCGCAGGCCGAGGCGCGGCTGATGGAGGTGGTCGAGGAGTCCGGCACCCAGCTCATCGTGCTGGCCCGCTACATGCAGATCCTGTCCGACGCGGTGTGCCGCAAAATGGCCGGGCGGGTGATCAACATCCACCACTCCTTCCTGCCGTCGTTCAAGGGCGCCAACCCCTACAAGCAGGCCTTCGAGCGCGGCGTCAAGCTGATCGGCGCCACCGCCCACTACGTCACCGCCGACCTCGATGAGGGGCCGATCATCGAGCAGGACATCGTCCGCGTCACCCACGCCCAGTCGTCCGACGACTACGTGTCGCTGGGCCGCGACGTCGAGGCCCAGGTGCTGGCCCGCGCCGTCCACGCCCATATCCACCACCGCGTCTTCCTCAACGGCAACAAGACGGTGGTCTTCCCGGCCAGCCCCGGCAGCTACGCCTCGCAGAAGATGGGGTAGCAGAAGCAGACCGGCGTTTCGCGGAACCCGCAACCTATATATCCTGGACACGGGGTTCGGAGATGGCGGGCGATGCGCGATCCAGACGATGACCTGACCACGGCCGCGAACGGCGCCGCGGGGGCGGCCGAAAGGGTGGAGGAGGATCTCCTCTACGCCTTCCGGGTGCGGACGCTCCATTCCAGCCTCTCGCCGATGTTCTTCTCCAATGCGATCAACGCGGCGATCGTCGCCGTCGTCTTGCATGGCCACGTCGACGCCCGGATGGTCCTCGTCTGGGCGCTCGCCCTGGCCGTGACCGTCGTCGGCCGGGCGATCCTGTTGATGCGGCCCCCGGCCAAGGACGCGGACATCTCGGCGATCCGCGCCTGGGCCAGGCGGTTTTCCATCGGAACGGTGGCGACGGGAGCCGTCTGGGGGCTCGCCGGCTGGGTTTTCATCATCCCGGGCCTGCCGAGTTCGCAGCTGGTGACGGCGGTGATCATCGCCGGCATGGTCGCCGGCGCCTTTTCGACCCTGCGCGCCATGCCCCATCTGTTCGTCGCGTTCACCGTCTGCGCGGTCGTGCCGCTGGCCGTCCGGTTCGTGATGGTGCAGGACTTGGTGTCGGTGCTTCTCGCCGGGGTGTTCATCCTGTTCGTCGTCCTGATGTCGCTGCAGGCGTTCACCCTGAGCCGCCAGCTGATGATGAGCGAGGTGCGGCGTATCGCCAACCTGGGGTTGGTCCAGAACCTCCGCGCCGCCAAGACCCAGGCCGAGACGGCCAACCGGGCCAAGTCGCAGTTCCTGTCCAGCATGAGCCACGAACTGCGCACCCCGCTGAACGCCATCATGGGGTTCGGCCAGCTTCTGGAGAGCGACCCGGACCATTCCCTGGAGGAAAGCCAGCAGGTGGCGGTGCGCCACATCCTGCGCGGCGGCGCCCATCTGCTGGAACTGATCGACCAGGTGCTCGACCTGGCGAAGATCGAAAGCGGCACGCTGGCGCTCAGCATCGAACCGGTCGGCGTCGAACCGGTCGTCGCCGACTGTCTGGTCATCGCCACCGCCATGGCCGAGAAGAAGGAGATCTCCGTGCGTGCCGACCTGCCGGAAAAGGGGACGCTGCCGCCGGTCATGGCGGACCGCACCCGGCTGCGTCAGGTGCTCCTCAACCTGCTGTCCAACGCGGTCAAGTACAACGAGCCCGGCGGCTCGGTCGCCTTGGCCTGCTCGGTGGAGGAGAACGGACGGCTCCGCTTCACCGTGTCCGACACCGGGCACGGCATCCCGGCCGACTACCAGGACAGGGTCTTCTCGCCGTTCAACCGCCTGGCGGCCGAGGGCAGCGAGACCGAGGGCACCGGCATCGGCCTGTCGATCACCCGGCAGTTCGTCGAGCTGATGGGCGGCACGATCGGCTTCACCTCGGCCGAGGGCGAGGGCTCGGCCTTCTGGTTCGAACTGCCGGTCGCGACCGGGGCCGAACAGCCGGACCGGGCGGCGCATCCGGACCGGGCGGCGGCGGCCCCGGTGGACCTGCCGCCCTGCACCGTGCTCTATGTCGAGGACAACCCGGCCAACCTGCAACTGATGGAGATGGTGCTGGGACGGGTCGGCGACCTGACCCTGCATTCCGCCCATACCGCCGAGATCGGCATCGATCTGGCCAAGGCCGCCCGGCCCGACCTGATCCTGATGGACATCAACCTGCCCGGCATGGACGGGCTGGCCGCCCTCGGCATCCTGCGCGGCACCCCGGCGACGCGCGACATCCCGGTCGTCGCGGTCAGCGCCAACGCCATGCCGCACGACATCCGCACCGCCGAGGCCGCCGGGTTCGACGGCTACATCACCAAGCCGTTCAACATCCCCGACGTGATGGCGACCATCTCGCGCGAACTCGGCCGCCGCATCGCCGGGCCCGCGCCGGCGGCGGAAATCCAGGACGATGCCGCCGCCTATCCGCCGCTGGGCGCCGACGACGTCGGGCGGCTGTTCGCCTCGGCCAAGGCGCTTCCGGCGGAATATCTTTCCGTTCTGGAGAACCAGGCGGCGGCGCTGCCGAAGCTGATCGGCGACCTCGGCGCGGCGGACGATCCCGCCATGGCCGAGGCCAAGGCCCATACTTTGAAGACCAACGCCGGCACCTTCGGCGCGCGGCATCTCTGGGCCCTGGCCCAGCAGGCCGAGCAGGCGGCGCGCGAGGGCCGCGGGGACGATGTGGAAAAACTCGCGGCGTCGATGCGGGCGGAATACCAGGCCGTGGCCCCGGTCATCGCGGCGCTGCTGAACGATCTGAGGGCCCGCTAGCCGCTCACTCGCCGAAGGCCCGTCCCGGCAGCCACGCCTCGCAGAATATGGGGTAGGGGCGCCCCCGCGCTCTTCCCGTCTTCGGCCACCTTTCCGGGGCCGGCCTCAGTCCCGCTTGTCCAGAACGTCGCGCACCGCGCCGGCCAGTTCGGCGACGTTATAGGGCTTGTGCAGCAGGGTCCGGACGAAGTGGCCGGTGTGACGGTCCTGCCCGTTCACGAAGTCTCCCCGCTTGCGGGGGAACCCGCTGGTCAACAAAATCTTCAGACCGGGTCGGTTTTCGGTGGCCCAGACGGCCAGACGGAATCCGTCCATGCCGCCCGGCATGACCACGTCGGAAAACAACAGCTCGATGTCGGGATCTCGCCGCAGGATGTCCATGGCCTGCTTTCCGTTGTTTGCGGTGACGGTCCGGTATCCCAGCGACCCGAGAGCCTCGGCCGCGCTGGACAGCAAGTTTTCCTCGTCGTCCACCACCAGGATCGTTTCGTCGCCTGTCGGCAGTTCGGCGTGCCGCACCGGCGGGAGTTCGGAGCCTTCCGGCAGCATCCGCGCCCGGGGCAGATACAGCCGGATCGTCGTGCCCAGCCCGGGCTCCGAATATATCTTGGCGTGGCCGCCGGAGCGTTGGACGAAGCCGTAGACCATGCTTAGGCCGAGGCCGGTCCCCTTTCCGACCTCCTTTGTCGTGAAAAAGGGGTCGAACGCCTTCTCGGCGATTTCCGGCGCCATGCCGGTGCCCTCGTCGCTGACCGCGATCATCACGTAGTCGCCGGCGGTGCTTCCGGGGTTGCGGCGGACATAGGGCTCGTCGATTTCCTTGTTGGCGGTTTCGATCATCAGGGCGCCGCCTTTCGGCATCGCGTCCCGGGCGTTGATCGCCATGTTCAGGATCGCATGTTCCAGGTCGCTCGGATCGATATCGACCGGCCACACCTTTTCGAACAGATCGGTTTTCAGGGTGATCGACGGGGTCAGGGTCTTGGCGATCAGGTTTTCCATCCCCTGGATGAAGGCATTCACCGATACGCGCCTGGTTTCATTGACCTCGGTACGCGAGAAGTCGAGCATCTTCCGGGTGAGGCCGGTCGCCCGTTTGACGCCCTGCGTGGCGGAGTCGATGTATTTCGTCAAATCGGGATCGCCGCCCGTCTTCATGTTCAGGAGTTCGATGTTCATCGAGATGACACTGAGCATGTTGTTCAGGTCATGGGCCAACCCGCCGGTCAACTGGCCGACGGCCTCCATTTTCTGGGCGTGCCGGAGTGCGTCCTCGGTTTGCCGGCGTTCGGTGATGTCGCGGCTGATCCCGAGGCTTCCCAGAACGGTCCCGTTGTCGTCCTTCAACGGGGTTCTCGTCGTCTCGAACAGGATGCGGCGGCCATCGTCGGGGAAGGTCAGCCACCTTTCGTTCCGCAGGGGCCGATCGGCCGCCACCGTCGCCTTGTCGTGTTCGCGGAAGGAGTCGGCGAGTTCCCGGTCGACGAAGTCGTAATCGGTCTTGCCGATGATGTCGTCTTCCTTCACCCCGTAGAAATGCTCGAACATCCTGTTGCAGGCGAGAAACTTCCCGTCGGTGTCTTTCAGCCAGATCAGATCCGGGACGGTCTCGATGATCAGACGCTTCTGCCGTTCGCTCTCCAGAAGGGCCTTTTCCGTGCGCAGGCGTTCGGTCAGTTCGGCATCCCGGCGCAGTTTGGCGACGCCCATCTCGCCGATGGCTTCCGCCAGGCGGCACAGGAACGCCATCGTTCTCTCCACCTGCTCTTGGGAGAAGACGGGCACGCGGGATAAGGCTTCCAGATAGGCCTTTTTATCGAACTGGAACTGGTTGGCCTGTTTCCGGAAGAAGGTCTCGTCCGGCGGCGAAAAGAAGAACTGGCCGGTGAACAGGTTGCCGATGTGGCTGTCCGCCACGATGATGGGAACCGCAACGTCGACCAAGCCGTTCTTGCATTGATAGACGTTGTACTTCTGCCCGTCCTCCAGCTGGCTGGCAAGGGCCGTGTCGCTCTCGTGGCATCGACAGGCCGTGCCGGGGGTCGCCCGGTGGAACCTGGTGCAGATGTCCTGCCAGCCGCTGGCGATCAGCACGTTGCCGTCCAGGTCGAGGATCGCGGCAACGGTGCCGGTGGCTTGGGAAAAACTGTCGAAAAGCTCCTGGAGAACCTCGATCTCGAAAATCTCGGATATTCTGATCGGCATTTCTTTTTGTTCCGAATGGCGCGCGTTCCGTTCAATTGGGAACATTGCCGGCCATAAACAATGGATTGTGGGTTGTTTCGATTTGAACTTATCAAATCTAGCGGGAATGAATTATTTGCGAGGCCGGGCGAAGCGACGCCGTTCGCCGTCCGATGCTTGGCGTTGGGTGTTCCGCGCGGGGATGCCGGGGGCGAGGAAGGGCGGGAAACCGGCGCCTATTCGCCGAAGGCCAGCCCCGGGCGCGGCGCCGGGCGCTCGCGGACCAGCAGGTGCGCCACCGCCGACAGCACGCCCAAGGCAATCGCCAGGTCCCAGACCTGGTCGTAGCTGCCGTAGTGGTCGAACAGCACGCCGCCGAGCCACACCCCGGCGAAGCTGCCCAACTGGTGGCTGAGGAAGACGAAGCCGAACAGCGTCCCCACGGCGCGCGGGCCGAACATGGTCAGCACCAGGGCGCTGGTCAGCGGCACGGTGGACAGCCACAGCCCGCCCATCGCCAGGGCGAAGACGATCACCGAGGCCGGGGTCACCGGCAGGGTGATGAACGCCAGGATGGCCACGGCGCGCAGCGCGTAGATCGCCGCCAGCACGTAGGGCTTGGGGAACCGCGTGCCGAGCCGCGCCGCCACCAGGGTGCCGACGATGTTGGCCAGCCCGGCCAGGGCCAGCGCCTGCAACCCCAGCGCCCGCAGCTCGGCGGCCGAGGCGGGCGAGGCGCAGAAATTCTGCACGAAGTTCGGGAAATGCGCCGTGATGAAGGCGAGGTGGAACCCGCAGACGAAGAACCCGGCGCTCAGCAACGTGTAACTGGAATGCCCGAAGGCCCGGCGCACCGTGCGGCCCAGGGCTTCGCCGTCGATTTCCGCCCCGGCTCCGCCGCCGGCCGACGGCCCGGTTTTGGCCTTGAGCAGCGGGATGCACAGCACCATCGGGATCAGCGTCGCGGTCACCGCCAGCAGGGTCATCCGCCAGTCCATCCATTCGGTCAACCAGGAGACGAACAGCGGCAGCACCACCTGTCCGGTCGAGCCCATGGCCGAGGCGATGCCCAGGTAGTGGGTGCGCTTGTCCTCCGGCACCGCCCGGCCGATCACCGCCAGCACCACGCCGAACGCCGTGCCGGCCACCCCCATGCCGACCAGCACGCCGGCGCCCATGTGCTGGGCCAGCGGCGTCGTTCCGGCGGCGCAGACCGCCATCCCCGCGACGTAGCACACCAGGCCGATCCACAGGGCCTTGCGGTCGCCCCACTTGTCGGCGATCAGGCCGAACCCCGGCTGCGCCACGCCCCAGACCAGGTTCTGGATGGCGATGGACAGCGAGAAGATCTCGATCCGCCCGCCGAACAGGTCGTCCGACAGCGGCTGGACGATGCCGCCGAACACCGAGCGCACGCCGAAGGCCAGCGCCAGCACGATGCCCCCGGCGAGCACGATGACCGTGGTGTCGCGGCTCACCCCCGCCGCCGTGGTGGTTCCGTCCGTCATGGGTCCCCGTCCTTCCCGCCGTTGCCGTCGATGGCATGTCGGCCCCCCTGCATGTTGGGATTGACCGCGACCCTAGCAAGCTCCTACACTTTTGAATAACGAATATGTTTGAACTTAAACTTCAAGGATCGTGAAGTGACGCCGGTTTTCGACATCGAGGCCCTGCGCGCCGTGGTCGCCGGGATCGACCTGCGCAGCTTCGCCCGCGCCGCGACGCAACTCGGCCGCTCGCAGTCGGCGATCAGCATGCAGTTGAAGAAGCTGGAACGGCAGGCCGGCACGCCGCTGTTCGTCCGCCGCGGCCGCGGCCTGGTCCCGACCGAGGCGGGCGAGGCCCTGGCCGCCTATGCGCGGCGCATCGTCGCCCTCAACGACGAGGCCGCCCTGGCCCTCGGCGCGGCCGCCACCTCGGCCACCGTGCGCCTCGGCCTGCCGCAGGATTTCTTCGACGACGTCATGCCCGCCACCCTGGCCGCCTATGCCCGCGATTATCCCGACGTGCATGTCGAGGTGCGGGCCGGGCCGAACCACGCCCTGGCCGAGGATGTCCGCGCCGGGCGGCTCGACGGCGCCGTCGCCTTCTTCCCGGCGCCGGGGCCGGGTTCGGGAACGGGATCGGCGGCGAGACCGGGACCGGAAGCGGGATCGGGGGCCGGAACGCGCGGCGAACTCCTCTGCGAGCTGCCCGTGCACTGGCTGGCGCACCGGGATTTCCCCGGC
>Ga0207799_100185_pt1 | contig 47300 bp, 37 predicted proteins | sample TtanPargueraPR_4_FD_187742 | JGI IMG/M metagenome (GOLD analysis project Ga0207799, IMG submission 187742) | Aerobic enrichment media microbial communities from Bioluminiscent Bay, La Parguera, Puerto Rico - Tt and M2 (SPAdes) | ecosystem: Environmental > Aquatic > Marine > Unclassified ...
TTCGAGACCGGCGAGGTGCGCCTGCCGATGTCCACCTACGCCCCCAACATCCTGGGCTACGAGGTGGAGGCGACCGGCCTGGGCATCGCGGTGGGCGACCCCGACGGGCGGCTGGTGCCGGTGCCGGGCACGCTGAAACCCGTCCCCTGGGCCGAGAACCACGTCGCGCAGATTCTGGTGGAGATGACCGATCTCGACGGGCAGATCAGCGCGGTCTCGCCCCGGCAGGTGCTGAAGAACGTGCTGGGGCAATTCACGGCGCAGGGCCTGCGGCCTGTGGTCTCGACCGAGCTGGAATTCTACCTGCTGGAGCCGCGCGAGGCCCCCGATGCGGCGCCGGTACCGCCCTGGGGGTCGCCCGACGCCCAGAATTATGACCTCGAGGTTCTGTCCCGTCAGGAAACCGTGTTGAACGAAATCCTCTCTGCCGCCGAGGCGCAGGGCCTGCCGACAGACACCCTGATCGCGGAATACGGCGCCGGCCAGTTCGAGGTGAATTTCCACCACACCGACGACGTGCTGGCCGCGGCCGAAACCGGCGTCCTGTTCCGCCGCCTGGTGCGCGGCGTGGCGGCGAAACACGGGCTGGAGGCCACCTTCATGGCCAAGCCCTATGCCGACATGCCGGGCAACGGGCTGCATGTGCATGCCTCGGTGCTGGACGCGGACGGCAACAACGTCTTCTCGGCCGACGAGGGCGTGGGTGAAAAGCTGCGGCACGCGGTGGCCGGCGTGCTGACCACCATGCGCGATCTGCAGGCGATCTTTGCGCCGCACATGAATTCCTACCGGCGGTTCCAGCCGAACAGCTTTGCCCCGTCGGCCCCCGACTGGGGGCTGGACAACCGTGCCGCGGCCATCCGCCTGCCGGAAACCAGCGGCCCCGGCGCGCGGCTCGAGCACCGCATCTCGGGTGCCGACGCCAACCCCTACCTCGTGCTGGCCGCCGTGCTGGGCGGGATGATGTACGGGCTGACGGAAACACCGCCCCTGCCCCTGCCGCTGGACGACCCGGCCAGCACGCCCGCCACGCCGCTGGGCGCGGATTGGGCCACGGCGGTAGATCGCTTCGCGGCCTCCGAGGTGGCGGCGCGGATCTTCGGCGCGGAATACCGCGACATCTATGCCGCCGTGCGCCGCGACGAGATCGCCCAGCTGACCACGGTGATTTCGCCGGTGGAATACCGCTATTACCTGAGCCGGCTCTGAATGCGCCGCATCTACGAACCCACGGCCTATGGCCCGCTGCCCGACGCGCGCAACTACTGGCGCGAGACGGCCAGCGCGCCGGCCTGTCCCCCCCTGCAAGGCGACGCGCGCGCCGAATTCGCCATCATCGGCGGCGGCTTCACTGGCCTGATGGCCGCATTGCAGCTCGCCGAGGCGGGGGCCGACGTCGCCCTGCTGGAGGCAGAACAACCCGGCTGGGGCGCCTCGGGCCGCAATGGCGGGTTCTGCTGCCTTGGAGGCTCGGCGCTTGAAGGCGATGACCTGATCCGCCGCCACGGCGCGGAGGAGGCGCAGACCTATTTCGACGCCGAGCGCGGCGCGGTGGAACTCGTTTCCGAAACGCTGGAGCGGCTGGACATCGAGGCCGACACCCATTCCCGCGGCGAGACCCTGCTGGCCCACCGGCCCCGCGACATGGACGCGCTGCGCGCCCATGCCGACAAGGCCGCCCAGCGCCACGGCGTGACGCCGGAGCTGATCGAGCCCGAGGCGCTGGCCGATCGCGGCATGTCCAGCCCCGCCTTTCACGGCGGGCTGACGCTGCCCATCGGGTTCGCCCTGAACCCGCTGAAATACGCGCTGGGGCTGGCGCAGGCGGCGCAGAGCGCAGGCGCCCGCCTCTATGGCGAAAGCCCGGTCGCCGCGATCACGCCGGAGGGGGGCGGATACCGGCTGACCACGCCGCAGGGCACGCTGACAGCCCGCAAGCTGCTGATCGCCACGAACGGGTATTCCAGCGACGACCTGCCATCCGCGCTGGCGGGCCGCTACCTGCCGGTGCAGTCGAACATCCTGGTCACGCGCCCCCTCACCGACGAAGAAATCGCCGCGCAGGGCTGGAGCACCGATCAGATGTGCTATGACACCCGCCACCTGCTGCATTATTTCCGCCTGATGCCCGACCGCCGCTTCCTGTTCGGAATGCGCGGCAGCATGCGCACCACGCCCGCCAGCCTGGCCGAGACCGAGGCCATCGCGCGCACCGACTTCGAGGCGATGTTCCCCGAATGGATGCATGTGGAGACGCCGCATTTCTGGTCGGGGCTGGTCTGCCTCAGCCGGCGGCTGACGCCTTATGCCGGGCCGCTGCCGGGGATGGAAAACGCCTTTGCCGCCATGGCCTATCACGGCAACGGGGTGGCGATGGGCAGCTATTCGGGGGCGCTGCTGGCCGATCTGGCGCTGGGACGCACCCCGGACCGCCCCTTTCCCCGGCTCATGCAGGCGCCGCTGCGACGGTTCCCGTTGGGACGGTGGCGCCGCGCCATCCTGCCCGCGGCCTATCGCTGGTACGGCTGGCAGGACCGGGACTGAGGCGGGGCTACAGGTTCAGGATCCGGTCCGGGGCGATGCGCCCGCGCACCAGGTCGCCAAGGGCCAGCAAGTTGCCCCGCAGCCGCCCCGGCCGATCGACCCAGGGTTCGGGGCGCAGGGATTTCAGCAGGTTGGCGGCCAGGTTGCTCAGGATGATGCGCAGCGCGCGCGGGGCCGACATCGTGCCCTTGGACATCAGGTAGACCGGGTTGGCGATCTGCGAATAGCCCAGCGGCACCCCCCGTGACCGGCCGGTCTTGGTGCCCAGGTGCACCCCGGTCAGCGCCCCGGCGCGCATGACCCTGCCATGCTCGGCCAGCCGGCGCGAGAAGTCGACATCCTCCAGCCAGCTATACTTCGGCAAGGCCTCATCGAAACGGATGCCGTGCTCCAGCGCCGGGCGGGCGCGGAAGGCCATGTTGCAGCCGTAGCCGTTATAGATCTCGGTCAGGGTGTCGGGGCGCGGACGGCTGCCCAATGCGCGAAGCTGGTGCTCACCCTCGGCATGGTCGAAGCCGGGCCCGCCGATTCCATCGGCCAGAACCGTGCCGGTCAGGACCCCCACGTCCGGATGCGCGGCGAACAGGCGCAGCAGGTTGCGCATGTAGTCGGGCGACAGCAGGAAATCGTCATCCAGCAGCAGCATGATGTCGTCGGGTTGCAGCCTCTCGATCATCCGGTTGCGCTGAAAGGTGAGGCCCGCACGGCCGAAAATCACCTCGACGGCAAAGGGCAAGTTTTCCAGCCCCGATGTGTCCAGGTCCCCGGGCCCGGTCGCCGACAGGATGACCAGATCGGGCAGCCTTTCCTGCCGAGCAAGCGCGCGGACCGTGTCGACCACGATGCCGGGGCGGTTCATCGTGGCGATGCCCACGACCAGCTGCCCCTGCGCGTCGCGCGCACCGCCCGTGCCCTCATGGCCCGATGTGGCCTCTCGCCGGGCGACAAAATTTTGCCACGATTTGCTCATGATGTTGCCCCTGTTGAGCGGTGAACTGTCAGAGAACGGATGCGCCGCCCCCTCGCGGCCCCGGCAGGAAACGGAGCGATTTGAACAGCTATGCAGGCTCCCATGAAACACTCCCGCTCAGAATGCCCGTCTTGGTTTCTGGCCCTCGACGCGGTCACGCTGCGCCGCGCGGTCGTGATCGGCTGCGCACTGACCTGGGTCTCGGTGATCGGGCTGATCGTCGCCTGACCCCGCCTAGACCGCGCCATCGCGCAGCAGGATCGCGCGCACCGTCCTAAGCACGATCCGCACATCCCCCCAGAAACTGCGGTTGCGGATATAATCCACATCCATCTGCACCCGCTCGTCATAGGTCGTGTTGCTGCGGCCACTGACCTGCCAGGCACCGGTGATACCGGGCTGGACCGAGGTATAGTCGGCGAAATGGCCTTTGTAGAAGGCCGCTTCCTCGGCCACGACGGGCCGGGGGCCGACCACCGACATCTCGCCACGCAGCACGTTCCAGAACTGAGGCAACTCATCAAGGCTGGTCTTGCGCAGGAAAGCGCCGTGGCAATGAATCCTCGGGTCCCGGGTCAGCTTGCGCGTCGCCTCCCACTCGGCGCGGGCCGCGGGGTCCTCCTGCAGGATCTTCTGCAGACGGGCGTCGGCATCGCGCGCCATCGTGCGGAACTTCAGACAGGGGAAGCTGCGGCCATGCAGTCCCACGCGGCGATGCGCGAAAAACACCGGCCGCCCGTCGGTAATCAGGATGGCCGCCGCCACGATCAGGATGAACGGCGCGAAAAAGAGCAACGCAGCGGCCGCGAAGACCTTGTCGAAAATCTGCTTGGACAACGGTACCCGCGCTTGTGCCGCCCGCATGGCGGACAGGGTCCCTGCCTTGCCGTGCGCATTGACGGCAAGTGAATGCGCCTGAAATCCCATGAATCTCACAACCGCTTGGGCGGCTTCCCTAAGTTACTGGTTACCGAATCTTCCTAATCTTCTTAGGCAACCTACCGTCACAGGGCTGACGCCCGGGAAGGGTTTCTGCGCAACTCTCTGTTTCCGAATGTCCGACAGTGCCCCCCCATAGCGCCGGGAAATCCACAGCAGGTCACTCATTTTTAATGGTTTTTCCTCGCACTGCGGGTTTCGTGTGCAGAGTGGCGCGAAACCCGCCAATCGCGGTAAAGCCACCGAATTGCCTTTTTTCTGCCCTTTTTGCACCGCGCGGACAAACCAGTCCCGACGCCATGCCGAGTTGCTGTCGTCACCGCCCCTGCCAGATCGCATTTTCATAGTTTTTTCCAGAAGTTACGTGATTATCGCCTCGACCAAAGCCGTGTCGTCCCCCCAACAAGCCCCGCCCTTTCCGCCCCACAAATGCCAGCGATTTCGGCGGATTTTCAGGCGCTCCGGCCGCGCCAACCAGGCTGCCCTGCCGTCAAAGCCCTCAAGATTCGGCGCAAATCCGCTATCATCAGAAGGTTAATTTTTTCGTGTTCCGATTCGTTTTTTTTGTGGGGTGTTTTTCGCGATGTTCATTCGGGGGCGGAACATTGTGCTCAGGGCGGTGGAAACCGCCGTTTTCCTGTTGGCGGTCTGTGGGGCGAGCTATGCGGCCACGGCCACCCCGGACGGGTACAGCATCAATATCGGCGACGAGCTCGAGATGGATATTCTCGACGACAGCGACCCGCCGCAGCGTTTCCTCGTCGGCAGCGACGGCCAGGTGCAACTGCCTCTGATCGGCGGCGTGACGGTCGAGGACAACACGCTTCGGGAAGCGCGGGAGCTGATCCGCAAGACCTATATCGAGCGCGAAATCTTCGTGTCCCCGACGGTCGAGCTTTCGGTGGCGAATTTCCGGCCGATCTTCGTGTTGGGGGATGTGCGCAACCCGGGCAACTACGACTTCCAGCCCTTCCTGACGGCCGAGCAGGCGGTCGGCCTTGCGGGCGGGGCCGCGGTTTCGGCCAATAACGAAGAGGCACGGGTACTGGAGCGGCGCAATCTTCAGGGATCGCTGAACGGCGCCGATTCCGACCTGGCGCGGCTGGTCACGCAATACGCCCGCGTTCAGGCGCAGATCAACGGACGCAGCGAGGTGCGCTGGGCGGACGTGCCCGAAGAGGTCCGCCCGGTCATCGATCGCAGCCTCTTTGATGCGCTGAAGCCCAAAGAGGACCAGATCATCGCCCTGGAGGCGCGCAACCGCGCCACGCAGCGGCGCCTGATCGAGGATGCGGTCACCGAGGCGTCGAACCGCATCGCCCTGATCGACCAGCGCGAGAAGGTCCAGTCGGAGGCGCTGGAGCGCATCCGGGGGGAACTGGACCGCAGCCGCGTTCTGGTCACCCGCGGGCTCAAGACCCATTCCGCCGTCACCGAATACGACCAGGCCGTGTCCCGCCAGGAAGCGGCCCTGCTGCAACTGCGCGAACAGCGTTCCGCCGCCCGGGTCCATCTCAACGAACTGCAGAGCGAACTTTCTCAGATCGACGCGGAATGGGAGAAGCAGCTGATTTCCCAGTCGCAGGCCTATTGGAGCGAGATCAACAAGCTGCGGACGCAGCGGGCCTCGATGGAGGACCGGATGCTTCTGCTTGAACAATGGATCAACGGCACGCGGGGCCCCGAGGCCCAACTCTTGATCGAGTACCGGGTGCGGCGGCGCGGCCGTGGCGGGCTGAAGCAGATCCGCCTCGACCCGCTGGACGAACTGGTCCCCGGCGACCTGCTGGTCGTGACGGTGATGCCGCCCGAGGCACTGGCCGAAGCGGAGGCGACGCAATGAAACGCTTTACCTTTTTCGGCAAGGGCAGCAACCCCACCCCGGTCAACCCCGCCTATGAGCGGTCGCACGGGATCGACATCGTCTATCTCTTCGACATCCTGCGCGGGAATACCCGGCTGATCGGCATCGTGACGCTGGTCTGCCTTGCCGCGATGTTCGTCTACCTCCAGCGCGTCACCCCGGTCTACACCGCGCATTCGCAGATCATCATCGACACCCGGCAGGAGCGCGTAACCCCGGTCGAGGAAGTGGTCTCCAGCCTCAATGTCAGCAACTCTGTCGTGGCGGGCGAGGTGGTCACCATCCGGTCGAACGTCCTGATCGGCAAGGTGGTGGATGCGCTGGACCTCGTCCATCACCCCGTGTTCGATCCGCGTGTTCCCCGGCCCGAGGGCCTGATTGCGCGGATCAAGAGGACGATCCGAGGGGATGAGCCGTTCCACATCCGGGCCCGCGCCCTGTCCGAAGAAACACGCCGCGAAATGGTCATCGACGATGTGTTGCACAGGCTGGATGTCTCGCAGATCGGCGTATCCTACGCGATCTGGATCCGCTTCGACTCGCCGGACCCGCAGATTGCCGCGGCGGTGGCGAATGCCGTAGCCGACCAGTACATCGCGGCGCAGCTTGCCGACAAGCATGATGCCACGCTGCGGGCCAACAACTGGCTGTCCGACCGTATCCAGGAGTTGAGTGCACAGGTGGAGGCCGCCGATGCGGCCGTGGTGGAATTCCGCATCCAGATGACCGAAAGCGCCGGCGGCGGCGAGGAAACCACCAACCAGTTGTTGGCCGAACTGAATACCCGGCTTGTCTCCACCAGCGCCGAGCGCGCGGATGCCGAGGTACGCTACCGCCTCGTCGAACGGCTGATGGAAAGCGAGGGGATCGCCGCCGTGGCCGACGTCGTGACCTCTCCGCTGCTTGAGACGCTGAAGCGCCAACAATCCGATCTGGCCTCGAAAAAGGCGGAACTCGCCAGCACGCTGGGCCGCCGCCACCCCGAGATCATTCGCATCACCGCGCAGATCGAGGACGTGCAGCGCAGCATCGAGGACGAGGTGCGCCGGCGCATCGAGGCGATGCGCAGCGATGTCAGCGTGACCCGCAACCGCGAAGCGGCGCTGCAGGAACAGATCCAGGAAGTCTCGAACCGGTCAGAGATGCTTTCGACCGCGTCGGTCCGCCTCAACCAGCTTGAGCGCACCGCCCAGGCCACGCGGCTGGTCTACGAGAACTTCCTGTCGCGCTTCAAGGAAACCACCGCGCAGAGCGATTATCAGCGGCCCGAGGCACGCGTGATCGGACGCGCCGCGGTTCCCTTGGTGCCCTCGTATCCGCGCAAGACCTTGTCGATGGCCATGGCCGCCGTGTTCGGCCTGTCGATCGGCGTCGCCTTCGTCTTCCTGCGGAGCCTCTTCACCGTGCCGATCCGCACCTCGGACGAGTTGCGCGAGGCGACAAACCTGCCCCTGCTGGCGATGCTGCCCTTTGTGCGGTCGCTGGGGCGGCGCCATTCCTGGCTGCGCCGCGAACTGAACAACGAAAAACCGTCGCCCTTCATGGAGGGCGTGCAGTTGATCCGAACGAAGCTGTTCGAGATGTCCCACGGGCAGCCGCCACAGGTGGTGATGGTCACCTCGTCCCTGGCGAGCGAGGGCAAGTCGTCGCTGTGTTTCGCGCTGGCGCGGTCCCTGGCCAATTCCGGGGCTTCCGTCGCGCTGCTGGACGCCGACCTGCGCCGCTCGGACACCGTGCGCGCGCTCGGGCTGGAGCGTAAGGGGCTGTGCCTGGCCGACTATCTGAAGGGCAAGGGCAATTTCCGCGATATCATTGAGCACTCGGAGTTGCTGAATGTCGATGTGGTCGCTCCGCGCCGTTCCAGCAACAATGCCGCCGACCTGATCTCGTCCAAGAAGATGTCGGGCCTGATCACGCGGCTGTCCGCGCGCCACGACACGGTCATCATCAACGCCCCGCCGGTGCTGCAGCTTTCGGATGCGCTGGTGCTGTCCAACCATGTCGACGCGACCCTTCTGGCGGTCCAAAGCGGCCGCACCTCGGCCAGGGTCGTCGAACAGACGCTGGAGCGCCTGAACGAAGCCGGCGCCGATGTCTGCGGCACGGTGATGACCCAGGTCCGCCGCAAGGATGTCGCCGCGCGCGAAGTCTATGGCTACGCCTACGAATATTGAAAGCAGAGTGCGCCGGCGCCTCCCCGGCGCATGAATTTCAGGCACCGCGCCACGCGACGCACGTCAAAGCAGCCGAAAGGTTTGACACCCGGCGGTCTCTGCCACAACAGTTTGAAGGAAAAGAGTTTCACATGCGATCCGCGGGGTCGGGCCGTCAAAGCCACGCGTTCGTCCGGCAGCGGGGACGCTCCCCAGGCCCGGCATCGTGGAGACCGTCATAAGCGCAGGGCGCGAACGGCCGGAACTGCCGAAGGCGGCGCCTAGGGCACAGATTATTCGAAGGGCCGAACCCGGCATTTTTCATGGGCGAAGAAGGCAAACGACAACGTATCGGGATCGTCATCTCGCCCGGCGAAAGGCTGACCGGCCGGCAGGCCCTGGCGATCGATCGGCTCGCCGCGGACCCACGGCTGCAGATCGTCGCCCGGATCGAAGGCGCAGAGATACGCCCCCCCGCCGCGCTGCCCCCCCTGGCAAACAGCCTTATCGCCACCGAGCGCGCGCTGACCCGGCTGAAATGGCCCGGCTATCCGGCGCGGGACGCGCAGGCGCTGATCGATACGCTGCCCTCGCTGGACACGGACGGGGCAGAGGGCGCGGTGGACGTGGCCCTCGCCCTCGGGGACCGGCGCCTGTCGGCCGCGCAGCTCGGGATCGCGGCGCGGGGCGAATGGTCGCTCATGGTGTCCGGCGTCCCGGCCGGCCAGTCCGACTGGATCCTCGTCGATGCAGAGCGGCGCGCGGCAGGGCTGGTCACCGTGGAAATCACCCAGCGGACCGCCGACCGGCCGCAGGAACATGTCCGGGCGCGCACCGCCTATAATCCCAAACCCACGGCGATCCTGACCTCGGCCTTCATCGCTGAAAAGTCGGCGCTCTTCCTCCGAAAGACACTGAAGGAAACGGCAGGCTCCGCGCCGGCCCTGGAAGCCCCCCACCCCGCCCCGCCCGCACCGGGCATGACCGCGTTGCTGAAATACGGCGCCCATGTCGCCCGGATGGCCGTGCAAAGGGCCGCGGACCGCATTCGCGTGAAGCTCGGGCGGGGCCGCGCCTTTTGGCGGCTGGCGGTGGGGCACGGGAATGTCACGGATTTCGACCCGGCGCAGGCGCTGGAGGTGCCGCGCCGGAGCTTTCTCATGGCCGATCCCTTCCTGTTCGAAAACGACGGGGAGCTCTTCGTCTTTTACGAGGCGCAGAATGCCGACGAACGGCCCGCCTGGATCGAGGTCGGGCGGCTGGAAGGCGACCGGCTGGTGCCGCTGGGCCCGGCGCTCAGATGCGACTACCACCTTTCCTATCCGTTCATCTTCCGCGACGGGGAAGAGATTTACATGATGCCCGAAACCCAGACCGCCCGGCGGCTGGAGGTCTGGCGCGCCACCAACTTCCCGCTGGAATGGGAACGCCACGCCACCGCCCTCGAGGGCGACCACATCGCGGATTCGAACATCTTCCGGCATGGCGGGCAATGGTGGCTGATGACCAACCTGTCCGACCACGTGACCTTTCAGGAGCATTCCAGCGAGCTCTACCTCTTCTCCGTCGACGGCCCGTCGCTGACCGGGTTGCGGCCGCATCCGCAGAACCCTGTGGTGATCGGAAGCGGCGTCGCGCGCAATGCCGGGGCCATCGTTCAGCACGACGGCCGGCTGTTCCGCGCGTCGCAGAACAACAGCCACGGCATCTACGGCTATGGCCTGAACATCATGGAGATCGAGGAGCTCACCCCCGACACCTACCGCGAACGGCTTGTGCGCAGCTTCACGCCCGCCGACCGCCCGGGGTGCCGCGGCCTGCACCATGTCAGCTTTGCCGCCGGGCGGTTCGTTCTGGACTGGAGCGGGAAATGAGGTGGGCCGTCCCGCTCGCATTGCTCGCGGGACGGCCCGGCCAGAGGCAAGAACCCTTCAAGCTGGGCGTGCAGACGCATTTCGAGCAGGGCTGGGGCTGCACTGGGCCGGCATCGCCGCGGATCTCGGCGCCCCGCTGATCGGCGACGAAATCGGCTGGGGCGAGTCCGAACCGGCGCGCGGGCAGTATGATTTCTCGACGGCGGCCCCCTTTATGCGCGAGATCGCGGCGCAGGGGATGGAACCGCTGAAGACCATGGAATGGCGCTGGTCCTCCTATCGCGGCGCGCCCGACCTATGGCCGCTAAAGATCACCGATCAGGGGATCACCAAGGCGCGGTTTTCGACGGGCCGTACCATGCCGTGGAACGCTTTACCGCTGCCGCACCCGGGCGCTACCGCGTGCAGGGCCGGTGACAGGCATCGAAGGACAGCGAGCCGTCACAGATCCTGGTCACGCGAAACGGAACCCCGATCACCGAGGGGCGGACGGGCGTCGAGCAGTTTTGGCTCGCCCCCCTCGACGTGACACAGGAGGCCAGCGACAGGCTGGCGTTCGAAGTGTCCCCCGCCGGCCCGGACGGCGACGGTTCGGCCCGGCGGCGAATCCGGGTCGACGGGCCGTATCCCTAGCGGGCCAAGGACCAGGGGCAGACGCCCCTTATGGTTAAGAAATATTTGGAGAATCGCCGACCTTCGGTCTACGATCATGAGGCGGATATCCGTTTAATAATCAATTATTCGCGCCGAATTGCAGCTCCAGCGCGTCGATTATTTCCCCCGTGGAAACACCACGCAAAAAAATGTGAAAGGGTAATGAGTATGATTTTCAAATATGATCCCGGAACCCTTCGGGCCGATCTCGAGAAAAAGGGTTATGCCCACCTCAAGGACGTCCTTTCGGATGAGTTCGTCGGGCAGTTGAAGGATTTCTACGAAACCTCCATGAAAGAGGCCGACAACGAGTCCGAGGACTGGAAGATCGCCGGCAAGAAACGGCAGTTCGTCTTCAACTTTCCCTCGACCGAAGCGGCGCAGGAATTCAAGACCGGCCTCGCGCGCCTGACCGGGATCGACGAGAACACCTTCACGATCTCCGAACGCCATCTCAAGGTCTATGACCAGCACGCCAATCCCTACCCGGCGCCGCACAAGGACCGGTCGGCGTCCTCCTACTCGATCGGCTTGCCGGTGTTCCTGCCCGAAGGCTCGACCGTCTGCCTGTTCCCCGATCTCGATGCCGAGCCCAACAAGGAAGACCGCGCGGTCTTTCTGACCGAGCGCGACCGCCCCGATCTCGAGCAGATCTACGAAAACGAAAACGCCCTGATGCTGCATGAGAATGTCGGGGACATCGTGATCTTCCTCGGCTCGGCGCTGTGGCATGAGCGCGTGCGCGGTGCCGGCACGGCGGTGCTGTACATCAAGGTGAACGGCGAAGGCGTGGACCCGCTGGGCGAGAATATTTACGCCGCCGCGATGTAAGACGGCGATGCGCCGCCGGCCGGTTTGTGCCGGGCGGCCGCGCGCGCCCCGGACATTGATGGCCTGCGCGCAGTCGCCGTTCTGGCAGTGGTGTTCCACCACGCCGGGGTGGCGCCGTTCAGCGGCGGCTTTGTCGGCGTCGATGTCTTTTCCGTCCTTTCCGGTTCCCTGATCACCTCGATCCTGGCAACGAGAATGCCCGCGGCGAATTCTGGCTCGTGGCCTTCTACGAACGCGGGGTCCGGCGCCTGTTCCCGGCGCTGTTCGTCGCGCTGGCGGCCAGTTCCGTCGCGGCCTGGCGGGCGACGTGCTGATCTACCGCGATACGGATCACCTGTCTGAGAAGGGCTCGCTCGGCATGCAGGGATTCTTCCGCGATCTGTTGGTGGAGCACCCTGTCAAAGCGACGGATCAGGCAGCCGGGGCTGACGCGCGGGATTCGTGAAAGCCCCCCCTTTACCAGGGGATGGCGACGCCCGCCTCTTCCGCCAGATCCCGCAGCGCCGCCGCGGTCTTGTCTTCCAGCGGGATGCCCTTTTCGCGGTTTTCGGCCATCGCCTCCCAGCGCGCCTCGCCGGGCAGGCGCACGGTGCCCTCCTCGCCGGAGCCCGCCACCATCTGCGTCAGCAGATCGAGCCGCTCGTAGAAGGTTTCCAGCGGCATCCAGCGCGCCACGTCCAGCGTCAGGATGAAATGGCCGCTGTTCCCGTGCCGCTCGAAATCCTTGTACATCGAGGCCACCTGCGACGCGATCCCGGCCCCGGTCAGAACGCCGCTCAGCACCTCGACCATCAGCGCCAGCCCGAACCCCTTGGGGCCGCCGGCCGGCAGCAACGTGCCCTTCATGGCCGTTTCGGGGTCGGTCACGGGGTGCCCCTCGTCGTCCACCACCAGCCCCTCGGGCAGGTCGAGGCCATCGCGCTGATGGGCCCGCACGGTCGAACCCGCGAGACCCGCCGTGGACATGTCGAGGATCAGCGCCCGCCCGTCGCGCCGCGGCGCGCCGAAGGCAAAGGGGTTGGTGCCGAGAACGGGCCTGTAGCCACCATGCGCGGCCACCTTGGGAAAGGAGTTGCTGAGCGCAAGGCTGATCATCCCCGCCTCGGCTGCGCGTTGAATGTAGTAGGCGCCGGTGCCGTAGAAATTGCTGCGCTGAACGCCGACCACGCCGAGGCCGGTGGCGCGCGCCAGCTCGACGGCGCGGTCCGTCGCCAGCACCCCGGCCACCTGCCCGAAACCGTCATCGGCATCCAGCAGGGCCGCCGTCTCGGACAATGCGCGGAACCGCATCCGCGCGGGCGTGCGGATCAGACCCGCCTTCACCCGCCGCAACAGGATCGGCAGCCGCTCGACCCCGTGATTGGCCCGCCCGGCGAGGTCGTTCCACAGCAGGTTGTCCGAAATCGCCGCGACCTCGCTGGCATCGACGCCGGCCGCGCTCAGCAGGGCATGTGCGAAATCACGCAGATCGGAACCCGGGACACGCAGCACCGCTTAGCCCCCGAGTCGCCGGAAGGCGCGGCCGAACTCCTCGCGCAGGCGCACCAGCGTGGGCATCGGGTCGGACAGGCTCAGGATCGGCATGACCTTGCGCCCCTCCATGAGGCTCTTTATCCAGCCCGCGAAACTCAGCTCGCCGCGCTTGTTGAGCTCGCGGAAGGCGAGGAAATCGCGCAGCGGGTTCCACATGCGCACGCCCTCTTCGTAGCTGGTGAAGGCAGGCACATGCTGGCCGGTCTGCCGGCGGTAAATGATCTCGTCGATCGGCAAGCCGCCCGCGACCACCATGCGGTGCGCGTCGGTGAACCGCGGGTTCACCTCGATCACCTTGAGCTGCCCGTCGCGCAGGTCCTTCTTGAACTCGATATTCCCCAGCCCGCGCCAGGGCATCGAGGCAAAGAACTTGCGCCCCGCCTCGGCCGTTTCGGGCAGCCATTTGGAGTCGTGGTAGCAGCCCCCGCCCCGGTTCACCGGATAGCGGCGGATCACCCGCTTGGTGTAGTGGAACAGCCAGCGGCCGTCTTCGTCGATATAGGTGTAGTAGCTGGACAGCAGGCTGTCGGGGCCCGGGACCATCTCCATCACCATCACCTCGCAATTGGCATCCTGCGCCATCTGCACCTTCTCGACCAGTTCATCCCAGTCCTTCTCGATGATGAAGAGCTTGCGGCCGAAGATCGGGATGAAGATGTGCGAGTGGATCGGCTTCACCATCACCGGAAAGGTCACCTCGTCCCGGATGGCCTCGAGTTTCTCGGCGCTGTCGACATCCCAGAAATTGGGCGTGGCCACCCCGGCCGCCCGCGCCCGGACCAGCGTGGCCTTCTTGTCCAGCATCTCGTGCCGCAGGGCGGGGTCGAAGCCTTCCAGAAGATACCGCTGGGAAAGCTCGGCGTAATTCGCGGTGACGAACTCGATGGAGTCGTCGCAAAGCGCAAAGATCAGGCTGCCCTGCAACTCCGGCTTCGGCGCATCGAGAAGAAGCGCCCGCCAGAAGTCCTGCACCGCAACGCCCTCGGGCGCGTGGAACTTGTGGCTGCAATAGCGCGAGTACAGCGCCAGGCAGCCCGGCTTGCCGGCCGCGCTGATCGCGACACCGGCGCGCCCGAGATTGCGCGCCAGGGCGGCGCTGTTCGCCGCGCCGCCAAGGATCAGCACCGGGGTCGAGGTATCCAGCTTGTCGGTGATTTCGTTTGCGGCGGACGGTTTCAAAGCTTCATGACCCCTTGGCGGTTTTCGAACAGGTACTGCAGAATCCGGGTGGCGACCGGCGTGCCCCCGGCGCGGTCTGCGACCAGGTAATGGTGGTGGATGCCCGGCCCGACATTCACCTCGTGGAACTGGGCGCCGCTTTCGCTCAGCGGGGCCGCGATGTCATCGGCGATAAGGTCCAGCCCCGCGAAACGGACGCCCAGATCGGTCACCAGGGCGGCCCCCGCCGCGACGATTTCGGGATGCACCTCGGGGGTCACCATGTGGTTCTCGCGGTCTGCATTCTCGTTGACCGCGCGCTTCACCACGATCCTTTCGCCGGCCGGAACCACCGAACTGGGCTTGAGCCCCTTTGCCCCGAGATGGCGCAGGGCGTCCTGATCGATCATCAGCGGGCTAAGCGCGCTGATCGGGCGCTGCGACAGGCGTTTTTCGTTCTCCGCCGCGACAAGAGCGCTGATCGAGGACGTCCCGTCGCCGCAGACCGCCGGGGGATCGCGGCGCACCGCGTCGAGCAACTGGCCATCGAGGTAAAGCAGGCGATAGCAGCTGCCCGACAGCATCGGCTCGGCCAACAGTTCGGGGTTGAAGCTTGCGGCATGCAGCGCCGCGCGCAGCAGCTCGCGCTCGGTTCGGATGCCGGTGGTCACGCCATGCCCGCCGCCCGTGCCCGTCGCCGGCTTGACCACGATCGGCCCCGGCGTGCGGGCCAGGAACGCCCGCGCGCGGCCCAGTTGGTCGAGCGAGAACACGCAGTGATCCGGTACCGCGACCCCCTTTTCCGACAGCAGCCGATAGGTAACCGCCTTATGCGCCATGACCCGCGTGGTGACGACATCGTCCAGCATGAGATCGGAATGGGAAACAAAGGTCGCATAGCCGCCGAGCGTGATCCGCTTGAGCCCGGCCACGTCGCTGCATTCGGCGCCGATGTCCCGCGCGGCGCCCTGCCAGAGGGCATCGTAGAATTCATTGCGCAGGCCGATGAAGCGGCGCCGTTTCAGGACGCTGCGAATGTCGGCGACCTTCAGCGCGCGGCGCGTGGCCCAGCCCATCCGCCGACGCATGCGCCCCCCGAACGGAATATGTCCGCTTGGCAGGGCTTTCGCCTCAGTCATCGAACAGGCACCCGTCCGCCGCCAGTTGCTTGTCGACCCATTCGTTCGAGAACACGCCGCGCTTGACGCTGGCCACATAGGCGGCCAGTTGCTCGCGGTTGACTTCCAGCCGCCGCAGCACGTCCTCGGCCGCCCATTGCGGGATCACGACCACGCCACTGGGATCGGCCGCCAGGATATCGCCGGGCTGCACCACGATGCCCCCGGTGCTGATCGGATAGTTGATCTCGCCGGGGCCGCGGTGCAGCGGGCCGAAGGGCGTGACCCCCTTGGCGTAGACCGGCAACCCGCATTCGATGACCCCGGGCAGGTCGCGGATCAGGCCGTCGATGATGAACCCGGCGATGCCCCGGTGGCGCGCCTTGTTGGCCACCAGATCGCCGATCACCGCGGCGGTGTCGCTTTGGCTGGCGTCGATCACCATGATGTCGCCGGGCTGGGCCAGATCCAGTGCCTTGTGGACCATCAGGTTGTCGCCGGGGAAGCATTTTACGGTCAGCGCGGGGCCGACCAGCGGCTCGTCATTGACGAGATTGTGGATCTCGCCGCCCAGCGTGTACATGCGGTTCAGCATGTCCGAGATATCGGTCGACTCGAACTGTCGGAACCGGTTCAAAAGCGCCTCGTCCGGCCGCTTGAACGACCTGCGGATCATGAACCCCGGCCCGGGCCGCATCTCAGAGGATTTCGGCTTTTCGGTACCGCGGCTGACCTCACTCGTTACCGGTTTTTCCATCCCTGGCCCCCAATTCTTGAAAAAGCGATTCGTCATTCAGTAGGGGCAAGGTTACTGGACGGTTTCGGACCCGGACAGTGTTTTCACCAAATCAGGCGGCCCCGGTGGACAATGCAAAGGCCGCCCCGCGCATCGTCGTTTCGCCGCGAACGATTGTGCGAAAAATCGCCGCACCGACAGCCGAAATGCGGCAGCCTTGCGGCGGAAACGTTAACCGAATCGTGGTGAGGAATCCCCGCCCCGGACCCGTTTTCGCGGCCCGGAATCCGGCGCGATCTGGCCCGATCGCGCCTGCAGCGGAGCCTCGGCTGCAGGTCGGTTCCAGCGATCGCCGGGCGGGCGGCGCCAATTCTCTGGATCGGGGGGCCTGCCCTGCGCTAGGCTTTCCGCGGCAGCCCAACGAGGACAAGGATGACGGTCTTTCCCGCTTCAGCCGCCTTGCTGGCGATCTGGCTGGTCCAAAGCCTGCGAAACCCCGACAACGGCATTGTCGTGGCCATCGCGTTGCTGCCCTTCGGCATGTTCGCTGCGGTCTCGCTGGGCGGCCTGTCGATCATTGCCGCGCATCTGATAGCGATGTTGACCGTTGCGCTGTTCCTGCTGCGCTGGGCCAGCCGTCGCGGCGCCCTCAGGCTGGGGCAGGTTCCGGCCGCGGGCCTGTTCCTGGCGCTCTATGCCATCTACGCGGCCTTTTCGGCCACGGTCCTGGTGCGGCTGTTCGCGGGCGAGTTCCTGGTCTTCCCGATGACCGTGAACATGACCGGCACGGCGGTCAGCATCTATTTCCGTTCAACCATGACGCTGCTGAGGCCGGACAACTCGAACATCGCCCAGACGCTGTATATCGTCCTGTCCTGCGGCTTCTTCTTCGCCGCGGCCGAGACCTTCCGGCGGCGTTCTCCGCAGTTTGCCGAGGTGGGGCTGACCTGGGCCGCCAGCCTGAACGTGGCACTGGGGCTGCTGGACCTGGCCCAGCTCGACGCCTTGCTGGCCGTGATCCGGACCGCGGACTATTCCTTGGCCAACGAGCACATGCTCAGCGGGTTCTCACGCATCATCGGCGGGTATTCCGAAGCCTCGGGCTTCGGGGCGGCCTCGGCGGCGTTCTTTGCCTATTTCGCGATGTCCTTCCTGATCCATCGCCGCGGGCTGCACGGCCTGTTGGCGCTGGCGAGCCTGGCTTGCACGCTGATGTCGCTCTCGTCGTCGGGGCTGCTCGCGCTGGCCGGGGCACTGCTGTTCATCGGCCTGCACGGGCGCGTTTACCTCGGCCACAGCATGAGCCGCAGCTTCGCGCATTGGTTCGTGATCGGCACGGCCGTTACCGCGGCATTCGCGAGTGTCGCGATGCTGGCCACGCCCGCGTCGGATGTCGCCGCCGACGTGCTGGACCGGCTCGTGCTTTCAAAAAGTTCGTCACACTCCGGGCTCGAACGCAGCGCTTGGGCGAAGGCCGGGTTCGATGCCTTTATCCAGACATGGGGACTGGGGGCGGGGGCCGGATCGCTCAGGTCCAACGGGCTGGCCGCGGTGCTGCTGGGCAGCGTGGGGCTGCCTGGCACCCTCGCCTTCCTGGGGTTTCTTTGGCGGTCGATCGGCGGCGGCGCGCGGTTTGCGGACGCCGAGGACCGCCGCGTGTTCTACGCCGCGCGGATATCGGCGATGACCCTGCTGATCGCCATGCTGCTGGCCGGCACAACGCCGGACCCCACCCTGTTCCTGGTGACCACAACGGCGATGGCCACCGCGGTACGGCAACGCGGCGCGGCCGTCCGGCGGCCCCCTGTCCAGAAATCCAATCGTGTGCGCGGCGGTTTTCCGGGCACCGGGGATGTGATCTAGGCAAAGCCCCGCGACAGGGCCCGGTTTTCACCCGCTGATGGCGTGCGACACAGCGCGAGCGATTTCCGGCCTTCGCATTCGGGCCGCAATCATGCAAGCTGCGCGGGACACGGCCTTTTCAGCCCACCGGATTTCACGGCGCCCATGCATTACCCCTCCCGCCTTCATCGCCCCGCCTCCGGCCAGACGCGCCCGGCAGCCGCCCCGCGCCGGAGACCCCGGCGATGAGCGGGACGGTCAAAGGGGGGATCTGGACGGCGATTTCCCGGGTTCTGTCGCAGGTTGTGCAATTCGCCATCTTCATGGTGGCGGTTCAGGTGATGACCCCGGCCGAATTCGGCATCTTTGCGCTGGTCTGGACGTGGTCTCTGATCCTGTCGCAATTCGCTGTCGCCGGGTGGCCCGAATACATCATGCAATGGCGCGGCGACAGCCTCCAGCCGCGCCGCGTTCTGGCCCTGGCGATCGCCGGAGGGGCCCTGCTGGCCATGACCGGAATCGCCCTCAGCTACCTCGCCCCGCTGATCAGCGACGACCCCCGCGCGACGCCGCTGATGCAGGTCTTCGCCGTCTGGATTTTCTTTGCAAGCATCGCGGGCACCTTCGCCGGCGCCATGAACTGGGAGGACCGGCTGACCGCCGCCGCCCTGTCCACGATCATCGGGGACCTCGCCAACCTCGCGGTCGCGGTCTGGGCGCTGCTGCACGGCCACGGCGTTTTTGCCCTGGCCGCGGGGCGGCTGGTGGGCGCCCTGTTCTGGGCGGGCGCCGGGCTGGCCGTGGTGCGCATGGTGCCCGATTTCAGGATCACGCTGCAGCAGGCGAAGGAAATCATCCGCTTCACCTCGAGGATTGTCGCGGTGCGCCTGATGGTGAATATCCGGCTCTATGCCGCCACGCTTGTCATCGGCGCCTTCCTCGGGGCGGCGCATGCCGGCTATTTCCGGGCCGGCCAACGGCTGGTCAGCGCCCTGGCCGAGGTCCTGGGCGAGCCGACCCGCGTCCTCGCCTGGAGCCTTTTCCGCAAGACGCGCAACACCCAGGGCCCGAAGGTGGATTTCCGAGAGCGGGCCAATAACTTCTTCCCGTTGCTGCTGATTTTTGCCATTCCGCTGTTCTCGGCCACCGCCCTTCTGGCCGAGGACATCACCGTGGGGCTGCTGGGCGAGCAATGGCGCCCCGCCACGCCCGTGGTGCGCATTCTGGCGATCGCCTACGCCGTGCTGGCGACCAGTGCCGCCAACGAAGCCGTCCTGTCGCTGGCCGGCGTGGTGCGCATCCTGCCCTACATGGTTCTGTTCAATGCGACCGTCGGGGTCGGGATCACCCTGATCGCAGCGCCACACGGCATCTTCGCCACCGCCTGGGCGCAGGTGGCGGCGGCCCTGGTCATCTTCTCGATCAACGGCTGGATGATGCATCGTCATGCTGCGATCCGCTGGTGGCAGGTCTTTCTGAGGCTGCGCGCGGCGCCGGTGGCCCTACTGCTGGCCTCGGCGGTTCCGCTCCTCGGGCGCCAGGCCGCGCTGTTCGAGGGCCTTCCGGCGTTTCTGCGCGCCGTCATTCTGGCCCTCGGCTTCCTGGCCGCGTTCTACGCTGTGCTGCTGGGGCTGGATGGCCGGCTGCGCGGGCAGGTCCGCGCTCTCGCAAAGCACAAAATCTGATCAGTTCGGCACAGTGTTCCCGCCGCGAATCTCGGCATTCGATGGTTGCCTGCCGTCAAAGGCTAAAGATTCCGTAAATCTTTGGGCGGGTCGGCGGGATTCCCGTATACTTGGAAGAAGATACGATTCGACGGTTTCCCGTCCGCGGGATGATCGCCGTAAACGCGCAGTTTTTTCAGCCGGTTAATTTTTCATGAGTTTCGACATCCATTCAGGCAGCTTTTCCGCCTCACAACCAGAAGAGGCATGCGAAAAGCGCGGCCGAGAAGACGCGGCCGTCACGGGGGGCTTGGCAAAAGCCATCTTCGACAAGTGCTTTGCGGTCTTTGCGCTGCTGTTTTTCGCGCCGTTTCTGATCGTGATTTCCCTGGTCATTTATCTCGGGGACGGCGGCCCGGTCCTGTTCCGTCACAAGCGCGTCGGCCGGAACGGCAAGGTGTTCGACTGCCTCAAGTTCCGGACCATGGCCAGTGACGCCGAGGAGCGGCTGAAGGCCATTCTCGAGACCGACCCCGAGGCCCGCGCGCAATGGGAGGCCAACCAGAAACTTGAGGATGATCCCCGGATCACCTGCGTGGGCGAGTTCTTCCGCAAGACCAGCCTCGACGAGCTGCCGCAATTCTGGAACGTGCTGCGGGGCGAGATGTCGATCGTCGGCCCGCGCCCGATCGTCGAGGACGAGGCGCATCATTACGGGGAGCACTACAAGGACTATCTCTCGGTCCGGCCCGGCGTCACCGGGCTCTGGCAGGTGATGGGGCGCAGCCGCACGACCTATGACGAGCGCGTCAAGATGGACAGCGATTACGTCCGCAACCGCAATTTCCGAATGGACCTCTGGATCATCCTGAAGACGATCAAGGTGATGCTTGTCCGGGACGGCGCGATGTGACGCCGCCGCACTGCGAAGTCAGAGAATGGCCAGCCCGATCACCGATGCCCATACGACGGAACACCCGATGACGACCGAAGCCGTGAGTGTGCCACCGGACAGTTTCTGCATCCAAGAAGGGCAATTCCCGAGTCTCAATTCACGATTTTCCATGGAGTCTGCTCGTTCAAAGGGTTTTATTTTTCAACCGTTGGTTTCAACGGTAGTCTTGGGCAGTTTCCCAATCAACAACAATTCCGAGCAGGGCAGGATATTGTCCATTTCCCGCCGATGCTGAGCCAGACATGAGCACGCGTCTCATCGTTTCGATCCCGACAACCGGCCGCCGCGCCATCGTCGGCCCCACCATCCGCGACATCGCGGAACAGAGCCGTTTGCCCGACCTTTTGATCGTCGTCTGCGCGCGCGACGGCGATCTGGACCCGGCGGATCTGGAGGGGCTTCCGTTCCCGGTCCAGGTCGTCCTCTCGGAAATCGGGCTGACCCGACAACGCAACCGCACGCTGGAAATGCTGGAACCCGACGACATCCTTCTGTTCCTCGACGACGACTTTGTGATGGCGCGGGATTACCTGGAGAGCCTCGAGCGGCTGTTTCGGGAGCACCCGGAGGTGGCCGTGGCGACGGGCACGGTTCTTGCCGACGGCATCCACGGCCCCGGCCTGTCCCATGACGAGGCCATGGAATGCCTCCGCCGCCCGGCGCGGCGAACAGGCCCCGAAAAGATGGCGCGGGTCTATAACGGCTATGGCTGCAACATGGCGGTCCGGGCCCGCCCGGTGGTGCAGCATGGCCTGCGCTTCGACCCGAACCTGCCGTTTTACGGCTGGCTCGAGGATGTCGATTTCTCGCGGCAACTCTCGGCCCACGGCCAGATCGTGCGCGCCGCCGCCCTGCGCGGCGTTCACCTGGGAACGAAGACCGGGCGCAGCGGCGGGCTGCGGCTGGGTTACTCGCAGATCGCCAATCCGCTATACCTGCGGTCCAAGCGGACGATGCGCGGAACCAGGGCCTATGCAATCATGGCGCGGAATGTGATCAGCAACCTCGTACTGTCGTTCTCTCCCGAGCCGGAGATCGACCGGCGCGGGCGGCTGCGCGGCAACCTGCGTGCCCTGCGGGACATCGTGACGGGCCGGATCCGGCCCGATCGCGTGACCGAATTCGAATGAGCGGGACGCGCCCCAGCCAAGTGGTCGTGATCACCGATTTCGCGTCGGTGCGCGGCGGGGCCTCCAAGCTTGCCATGCTGCAGACCGGGCTGCTGAGCGCGCGCGGCGTGCCGGTCACGGTCTTCGCGGGCGACGAGGGCGGCGAGATGCCCGAGGGGGCCACGCTGGTCTCGCTGGGGGGGCAGCGGCTGTTGGAGCAAGGAAAGATCGCGGCGGCGCTTGGCGGGCTGTGGAACGGCCCGGCCCTGGCCGCCCTGCGCGACTGGATCGCGGCCCATGACGACCGGCGCACCGTCTATCACGTGCACGGCATCCAGCAGACGCTGTCGCCCTCTGTGCTCCGGGCGCTGCAGCCGGTGCGCGAACGCGTGGCCCTGCATGCGCATGACTATTTCCTGAGCTGCCCGAACGGGGCGTTCTTCGATTTCCGGTCCAGGACGAGCTGCACGCGCACCGCCCTGTCGCCCGCCTGCATCCTGCGGAACTGCGACAAGCGGAGCTATGCGCAAAAGCTGTGGCGGGTGACCCGGCAAGGCCTCCAAGACCGCGAAACCGGACGGCTCTTCGCCTCGGCGGTGACCATTCTCATTCACGCCGGGATGGAGCCGCGCCTGGCCGCCGGCAAGCGCCTCGGCAACACCGTGGCCCTGCCCAACCCGGCAGAGCCGCTTCTGCCCTCCCCGGCCGATCCGGCCGCGAATGCCGAGTTCCTCTATGTCGGCGACATCCATGCCTACAAGGGCGTCTTCCTGCTGGCCGAGGCCGCCCGGCGCGCGCGCGTTCCCCTGCGCCTGCTCGGCGACGGGCTGGATCGCGAGCGTCTCGCCGCCGCCTATCCCGAGCATCATTTCGATGGCTGGGCCGACCGGGAGATGCTGGCGGCGCGCATGCGGCAGGCCCGCGCGCTGGTCGCCCCCACCCTTGGCCCCGAGCCTTACGGCCTCGCCCCGGTCGAGGCGCTCATGGCCGGCGTGCCCGTGGTGATCTCGGACAGCATGTTGCTGAGTGCGGATATCGACCGCTGCGGCGCCGGCGTCAGCTTCGCCGCGGGCGACGCGGAGTCGCTGGCCGGTGCCCTGCGCACGCTCGCCGGCGACGACGATGCGCTGCGGCGCATGTCCGGGCAAACGGCCGCCGCCGCCGCGGAAATCACCACCACGCCCGAGGCGTGGTGCGACAGCCTTCTCGACATCTACGGCGGCCTGCTCGACGCAGCTTCGGCAAAGAGAACCGGCTGATCGTGCAGGGCAGGCCCGGCGGCGCCCTGAAAGCTCAGAGATCCACGCCCAGCGCGCCGAGGCTGCGGGCGATGCCTGTGCGGAAGGCGGCCCGGTCGAAGCGGCGGGCATGGGCCAGCAGCACATCCGGATCCGGGCGATCCAGCCCCAGCGCCTCGAACTGTTCTACCGCGTCGATCAGCGCCTCGACGCTCTGGTCGCGGAACAGCAGGCCGGTCTCGCCCTCCAGCACCGTGTCCAGCGCACCGCCGCGGCCATAGGCGATCACCGGCCGGCCCGAGGCCATGACCTCGACCGGGACGATCCCGAAATCCTCCTCGCCGGGGAAGATCAGCGCCTTGCAGCGGGCCATGTGGTCCTTCAGCACGTCGAAGGGCACCTGCCCCAGGAAGGTGACATTGGCCCCCGCCCGCGCCGCCAGGGCCGCGCGCGTTTTCTCGGGGCCGCCGATCACCACCAGCGGCTTCTTCATGCGGGTGAAGGCCTCGACCGCCAGATCGGGGCGCTTATACGGCGCCAGCTCTCCGGCCCAGAGGTAGAAATCGCCCAGATCGGCCTGGGGCACAGGGGAAAAGTCCTCAACCGCCACGGGCGGGTGCACGATATCGGCGTCGCGCTGCCAGTATTTCCCGATGCGCGCGGCAACGTGGGAGGAATTGGCGACGAAACCATCGACACGCGCCGCGCTCGTCACGTCCCAGTTGCGCAGGCGATGCGCGAGAAGCGGCATCACCCTGCGCGTCAGCCAGCCCGCGCCCTGGCGGTAGGTGTGATACTGGTCCCAGAGATAGCGCATGGGCGAGTGGCAGTAGCACAGATGCGGCGCATCGGGCGGCGCGATCACCCCCTTGGCCGGCCCCGCCTCGGACGAGATCACGAGGTCGTAGCCGGTCAGGTCGATCTCTTCCAGCGCGCGCGGCATGAGCGGCAGGTATTTCTGGTAGAGCTTCGGCGCGAAGGGCAGCCGCGCCACCGAGGTGGTGATGATCCGGTGCTGCCTCAGGGTGGGGCTCAGCCGATCGGGCACGACGACGTGGGTGAAGATGTCGGCCTGCGGAAACATCTCGCACAGCTCTTCGAGCACCTTCTCGCCGCCGCGCATGCCCACCAGCCAGTAATGGATCAGCGCCACGCGGCGCTGATCGCCGCGGCGCGCCGCGCTCAGGATTGCCGGCGCCGCATCACGCATAGGAATAGTCACGAGCATAGGCATCCGGGCTCTTGCTGCTATCCACCATGGTCATCACCGTTCCGTCCAGAACCATGCCCATCTCGGTGAAGCCCGCCAGCCCCTTGTTGACCGCGTTGCGCGGGGTCTCGTTCCAGCGCACGAGGTACACGCGGCTGTCCACCGCCTGGGCCAGCACCAGCGCATCCGACACGGCCAGCAACGCCGGCGCATCGACGATGACGACGTCGTAGACCCGCTTCAGCTCGTTGATCAGCGGCTTCAGCCACTTGGCCGAGAGCTGATCGGCCGTGCCGGGATGCGAGCCGGAAGCCGCCAGCACGTCAAAGCCCAGATCGGGGTCGGAATAGATGGCGTCGTTGATATCGCAGCGGTTCTCGATGAAATCGACGAAATCGTGGGCCATTTCCCACTTGAACGCCGCCTGCAGGGACGAGCGGCGCAGGTCGCAATCGACCACGATCACCGACTTGCCCGCCAGGGCCGACATATGCGCCAACGCCAGCGCGGTGGTGGTCTTGCCCTCGCCGGGCACCGAGGAGGCGAGCAGGATCGCGCGCGACACGTCGCGCCCGTCGCGCATCAGCAGCGCCGTGCGCAGGTGACGTATCCGCTCGCCGTAAATGCCGTAGGGATCGGCGCGCAGCGCGTCGAAGGCGGCGCGCGGATTTTTCCAGCGTCCGTCGGGGATCGCGGCCAGAACCGGCAGGCCGGTCTCGGCCTCCATCTCGGCCACCGAGCGGAAGGCAACGCCGGTGAGTTCGAGGAAGAACACCAGCCCCACCGCAAGTGCCGCGCCGGTCATCCCACCCAGTGCCACCATCAGCTTGGGCCGCGGCGCCGAGGGCGCGGCGGGCACGGTCGCGCGCTCGATCAGCACGGCGTCGGGTTCCTGGAGCTGCTCTTGTGTGCGGGTCTCGTTCAGGCGTTCCAGCAGGCCCTCATAGGTCTGGCGCGACGCAGCGGCCTCGCGTTCCAACTGGCGCAGCCCGATCGTCGCGCGCGAGATTGCCAGCAGGCGCTCCTCGACCTCCGACAGGCTTTTCTCCATCGCCGCCTCGCGGAACTTGGCCACCTCCAGTTCGCTGCGGCTGACCTCCACCATCTTGGCGACCTCGCCGTTCAGGTTCTCCTTGATCCGCGCGATCTCGGCGGCCAGCCGGACCCGCTCGGGGTGGTCGGAACCGTAACGTTCGGCCCAGACCGCCTCCTTGCGCAGGGCCTCCAGCAATTGTTCGTTCAGGGTCTCGATCAGGGGCGAGGTGACGATATTGGCCACCGCGCCCAGGCCCTGCTCTGCGCTCACGCTGGCGAGCTGGTTATAGCGCGCCTCGGCCGCGATCCGGTCCGAGCGCGCGACGATCAGCTGGTTGTTCAGCTCCTCGAGCTGCCCCGCCGCCGCGCCGAGGCTGCCGCCTTCCAGGATCAGGATCTCGGCCCGGTATTGCTCAACCGCGGCCTCGGCCTCTTCGACCTGGGCACGCAGCTCGCCCACGCGGTCCTCGATCGAGGTGCTCGCCCGCTGCGCGGTCTCGCGCCGACCGGTGAGCTGCGAGTCGATGTATTGATCGGCGATGGTGTTGGCCAGCAGGGTGGACAGTTCCGCCTGCTCGGTCTCCATCAGGATCGCGATCACGAAGGACTCTCCCTCGCGCCGCACCGTCTGCCCCTTGCGGATGGCAGTGACGAGGCGCTCGATCCGGGCGGCCTCGGCCGCCTCGGGCGAACGCGGCGCCTCCGGCTGCACGCCCATCAGCGCGTCGATCCCATCCTTGATCCGCGCGACCAGAGACCGGGGCTGGTTGGCCGGGTCCATGCCGGCCAGACGGTCATAGCCGATCTCGGCGATGACCTTCTCGATCAGCACGTTGGAGCGCAGCACCGCGGCCTCGCCGTTCACCACCTGCTCCGAAAGGTCGAGGTCCGAAACCACCTCGGCATCGGTGATGACCTGGCTGTGGCGGGCATCCAGCATGACCTTGGAGACGGCGGTGTAGCGCGGCGTGACCTGGCTGACGGCCAGCCCGGCCAGAACTGCGCAGATCAGGGTGATCCCAAAGATCATCCATTTCCGGCGCAGGAGCATCCGCAGCAATTCCCGCACGTCCACGGCGTCGCTCTCCTCGCTGCCGGGGTGCGGCCTGCGCAATGGGAAGGCCCCCGGTCCGAGCGGTGTCACCCTGCTGTTCATCCTCGTACTCCACATGCGAAACCCACCCCACCCTGCGGATTTCGCAGTTGCACGCGCGCCCTGCAGCCAGGGACGCGTCGGCCGAGCCAAGCAACCGAATGCCCTACAAATACCGTTGAATCGGACTCAAATGAACTAGGAAAGACAAAAAAATGCCAGATTTATGAGGGACTTCGTTGCTACCTGCTACACAATAGCACGACCTGGCGGGAATTGCGCACTCTTCGCAACCAAATCCTTCACGCCATCGCCACGTTTGTGGCGCGCGCCGCGAGTCGCCCGCCGCGCGCAAGACCGGCCGCCAGCCCTGCCAGCACGAAGAAGAAGATCCCCAAATCGGGCGTCGCCAAGATAAGCATCGCGGCGCAGAACTGGGCCAGGCAGGCCGCCTTCAGAGCCTGGATCACCACCGCGCGCTCCGGGTCATCGCCCGCTTCGCGCAGAAGGGCCGTCGCGCCGAGGAACGCCGTGAACAAGCCCGTGCCGATCAGCCCGATACTGCCCAGGCAGGCCAGCAGCCAGTTCGACGCCCGCATGGAGCCCAGCCCTGCGCCCATCATCCAGGTCTCCAGGAAGTTCCGGTAGGCCTGCGCATTCCAGCCCATCCGCTCGACCCCGGAGGAGCCTTCGAGCTTTTCGAACAGCGCCCGGTCCAGGTAGGCGGTGACGGGATCGACCAGCTGATAGGCCGCGAACACGGCGATCGCGCCCAGCCAGACCAGCACCCCCACCGCGACCCAGATCGCGGCGCTGCGGCGGGGCACGCGGTGGCGCAGCCGGCGCAGATAGGCCAGACCGGCAAAGCTGACCCCAAAGACCACCGCCGCGACATAGGCCGAGGACGACGTCCCGCGCAACAGCACGACCACCGTGGCCAGCAGCATCCATCCCGCCGCGCGCGACCGGCCGCCGGCCATCCAGTACTGCAGCCAGAACCCGAGCAACCCGAGCGTGAAATAGCCATAGGACGAGGCCTCGGGGAAGCCGCCGACCATGCGTTTCAGCCCGCCCATGCGGCTTTCGGTCAGCATGGAGTAGTTGGCGGTGCGGATCGGTTCCAGCAGTTCGGCCAGGCCCGCGGCATGTATGATCACGTCCAGCCAGCCCAGCGTGAAATGTACGCAGGTAGCGACGATCATCGCGGTCACCACCGGGCGCGCATCGGGGCGGCGGCGGAACGCCGTGGCCAGCGCCAGGAACGCAAGGACACCCAGGCCGATCCGGAAAAGCTGGGTCAAGTTGCCGGTGCTGGGGCCGAGAGGGACCGAGACGATGGCCATCCCGCCCTCGCCGCGCGCGAGCGAGAACACCTCGGTCTGACCGTGAAAAAGACGCGGAAAGAACAATGCGGAGGCAATGCAGAACAGCCCCAGCAGCAGCAGCCAGAACCCCGGCTGGCCAAGCCGCATCGTGCCGGGGATCTGCCGCAGCCCGTCGCGGCTGAGGGCGACCATTCCGAACAGGACAAGTGCCGCGAGGTCCAGCGCCAGGATCGACGCCCCGCCCAGCGCCGGCAGGTTGAAGGCCGCCGCCGCGCCGAAGGGGGCGATCGCCATCATCAGCCACAGGCCGCGATGCGCCCCCCTGATCATTAACACCGCGAGCGCGGCCACCGACAGGAATGTGCTCGCGATGATTTCCATGATGCGGGGACGGCCCTTTCTGCGGTTCGCGGCCAGCTTAGCGCCCCCGGCGCAAAAGCCCAGCCGTTTGTCCCGCGGCCGCTCCGCCCCGCGCGCAAGGTGCCCCGCTAGCCTCGGCTGCCGGCGCCCTTGGCCAGGTCCAGCGCCTGCCCCAGCACGTCGGCATCGCCGATATGATTGGCCAAAATCAGAACCAGCCGCGCGTTCAGCGCGTCGCTCTCGGCCTTGCTCAGCCCCTCGTGGGCGGCCAGCAGCGCGGCGTAGAAATCATCGGGGCGGGCGATGTTGGGGGTGGTGTCGAGCGTGCTCATGGCGTTCCTCCTCAGGCCCGGCCCGTGGCCGTATTCAGCGCAGCGCGCACCGCCGCCTCGTCATAGCTTTCCCAGCGCGCCGCCACATGCTGGTCGGGGCGGATCAGGTAGACGGCGGACTTGGCCTCGCCCAGGTAGCGCTCGGCCAGTTCCGGCGCACCCTGCGCGCACAGCGCAAGGCGGGTCAGGGTGATACCGCCTTCCTCCAGTGCCTCGGGCGCGTCAGCGTCGATGGTCAGCAGGTGGAAGCCGTCACCGAGATGCGCGAGCAGCCAGCCGCCCCCGACCGGCGCATCGACCGCCGGCGCGCCGGGGCGCGTGCGCGCGGGCATGGCCGCGCAATCCGGCCCGTTGAGCGGCGAACCGTCATAGGTACAAGGCACGCTGAGGCGACCGGAATTGACCAGCGGGCGGGCGAATTCCACCTGCTCCGACAGGTCCAGAACCGCGTCGCGGAAGATGCGGCTGATCTCGGACTTGGGCGTGATGAAATCGGTGGAGCGCGAGGAATTCAGGATGTTCTCGTCCGCGCCGTGGATGCGCTCGGCATCGTAGCTGTCCAGCAGGCTGTCGGGGGCCTGCCCGTCGATCACCAGCTTGAGCTTCCAGCACAGGTTGTCGGTGTCCTGCAGCCCCGAATTCGCGCCGCGCGCGCCGAAGGGGCTGACCTGGTGCGCGGAATCGCCGGCAAAAATCACCCTTCCGTGGCGGAACTTCTCCATCCGGCGGCACTGGAAGGTGTAGATGGAGACCCATTCGAGGTCGAACTTCACCTCCTCGCCCAGCATGGCCCTGAGGCGGGGGATGACGTTCTCGGGTTTCTTTTCCTCTTCCTTGTCGATGTCCCAGCCCAGTTGCAGGTCGATCCGCCACACCCCGTCGGGCTGCTTGTGCAAGAGCGCCGACTGGCCGCGGTTGAAGGGCGGGTCGAACCAGAACCAGCGCTCGGTCGGGAAATCGGCGTCCATGATCACGTCTGCGATCAGGAAGTTGTCCTCGAACACCCGGCCCACGAAATCGAGCCCCATCATCTGCCGGAGGGGCGAGCCCGCGCCGTCGCAGGCGATCAGCCAGTCGGCCTGAAGCGCATATTCGCCCTCGGGCGTGTCCACGCGCAGCGCGACATGGTCGCCCCTGTCCTCGGCCGACAGCACCTTGTTGCCGCCGCGCAGCTCGATCGGCGCGCCCCCGGCCTGCAGCTCGCGGACGCGGTTCACGAGGTATTCCTCGAAATAATACTGCTGCAGGTTGATGAAGGCCGGGCGGCGGTGGCCGTCCTCGGGCAGGAGGTTGAACTCGTAGACCTGCCGGTCGTCGAAGAACACCTTGCCGACGTTCCACTGCACGCCCTTCTGCACCATCGGCTCGCCGCAGCCGAGGCGGTCGAGGATTTCCAGCGGGCGCTTGGCGAAGCAGATCGCGCGGGAGCCGAAGCTGACCTTGTCATTGTCGTCGAGCACCACCACCCCGACCCCCTGCTGCGCGAGGTCGATGGCGGCGGCCAGCCCCACCGGGCCCGCGCCGACCACGATCACCTTGCGCCGCACCGGCGCCGCGGCGTCCTGGTCGGGCGAGCGGGTATAGGGGTAAAGCGGGATCTCGAAGATCTTGTTCATGTCAGCTCCTCCCTTCGCGCCTGTCAGCCCTGCAGTTGCTCCCACATCTCCAGATCGCGCTGCGCGGTCCAGATGCGGGGGGTGTCGATGCCGCGGGCCTCGTCATAGGCGCGGGCGACGTTGAAGGGCAGGCAGTGCTCGTAGATCGCGTAGTCGGCGAATTTCGGGTCGCATTCGGCGCGCACCGCGTCCCAGGCCTCTTTCAGCGACCCGCCGCGCGCGGCGACGCGGGCCACCGGGCGATAGGTGCTTTCCACGAAATCGCGGGTGTTCTCGATGGCCTCGTTCACCATCTCCTGCCCGACCAGCGCGTCGCCCCGGCCCGGTGCGATCGCGTCGACCTCGAACCACTTGATGGCGTCCAGCGTGTCGCCCCAGTCGCCGAAATGCCCGTCGCCGCAATAGCAGGCGGAGTGGTATTCGACGATGTCGCCGGTGAACATCACGTTCTGGTCAGGCACATGGATCACCGCGTCGCCGGCGGTATGGGCGCGGCCCAGATGCATGATGTCGACCCGGCGGTTGCCGAGATAGACAGTCATGCTGTCCGAGAAGGTGGTGGTCGGCCAGGTCAGGCCCGGGATGCTCTCATGCCCCTCGAACAGGCGCGGGAAGCGCTGGAATTCGCTGTCCCAGTCCTCCTGCCCGCGCTCGACCACCATGGCGCGCGCGGCGTCGGACATGATGATCTGCTGCGCGCCGAAGGCGCTGGCGCCCAGCACGCGGACCGCGTGGTAGTGGGTCAGCGCAACATGGGTGATCGGCTTGTCGGTCACGGACCGCACGCATTCGATCACCTTGTTCGCCAGCCGCGGCGTGGCCTGGGCCTCGACGATCATCACGGAGTCGTCGCCGATGATCACGCCCGAGTTCGGGTCGCCCTCGGCGGTGAAGGCGTAAAGCCCCTCGCCCACCTCGGTGAAGCTGATGTTCTTTTCGGTCATGTCGCCTTGCGACGCGAATGCTTTTGCCATGGTCTTTATCCTTTGATCGCGGCGCCGGTGGCGGGGTCGGCCGCCTCCGGCGGGAGTATTTGGGCCAAGAAGAAGGGCCTCAGCGTTTGTAAGGGTCGTCGAGCGCGGGCAGCACCTTGCCCACGCAATCGCCGAACCCGATGGTGTAGCCGTCGCCGCGGGCCGCGCCCTTCAGCGTCAGGGTGTCGTTGTCCTCGACGAAGCTGCGGGTGCCGCCGCCGGTCAGCTCGATGGGTTCCTTGCCGCCCCAGCCCATCTCCAGCAGCGAGCCGCGGCTTTCCTTGGTGGGGCCCGAGATGGTGCCCGAGCCCAGCAGGTCGCCCACGTTCATCGGGCAGCCGCTGGTGGTGTGATGCGCCAGCTGCTGCGCGGCGGAATAGTACATTTCCTTGTAATTCGTCCGGGTGATGGTGGTGTCCTCGCCCCCCTCGGGGCGCAGGGTCACCTCCAGCTCGATGTCGTAGCTCATCGGGCCCGGTTCCGTGAGGTAGGGCAGCAGCGGCTTCTCGCGCTCGGGCGTGGTGGTACGGAAGGGCTCCAGCGCCGCCTTGGTGATGATCCAGGGCGAAATCGTGGTCGCCGTCGCCTTGGACTGGAAGGGGCCGAGCGGCTGGTATTCCCAGGCCTGGATATCGCGCGCCGACCAGTCGTTCAGCAGCACGTAGCCGAAGATCGCCTCGTCGGCCTCGGCCACGCTGATCGGGCCGCGGCTGGGCTGACCGACGATGGCGCCCATTTCCAGCTCGATATCGAAACGCTTGCAGGGCTCAAAGCGCGGGGCGGCCTCGTCGGGGGCCTTGAGCTGGCCCCAGGGGCGGTGAAACTCGGTGCCCGAGACCACCACCGACGAGGCGCGCCCGTTGTAGCCGATGGGGATATGCAGCCAGTTCGGCGGCAGCGCGTTTTCAGGGCCGCGGAACATGGTGCCCACGTTGAAGGCGTGGTTTCGGCCGGCGTAGAAATCGGTGTATTCGCTGACCACGAAGGGCATGTGCATTTCAGCCAGCGCCATGGGCACCAGCGCCTTCTCGGCCGCGGCACGGGCGTCGGCCTCCGCCCCTTCGCCCAGCATGGCGATCAGGGTTTCGCGGAATGCGGCCCAGGCGTCGGGGCCGAGTTCCATGAAATCGTTCCAGAAGGGCACGTCGAAGACCGGGCTTTCACCGGGGGCGATCACGCCGTCCTCTTCCAGCAGGGTCACGTCGAGGATGTGGTCGCCGATGGCCACGCCGCAGCGCGGTTCGGACCCTTCGGTGGAAAACACGCCATAGGGCAGGTTGTTCAGCGGAAAGGGGCAGTCGGGCGCGTTGGCGCTCTCGACCCAGGATTTCATCAGGGGCATGTCAGTCCTCTCAGGCTTGGGCCGCGTCGGGCTGTTTTTCGGGGGCGGCGTCGGCAAAGGCCGGCAGGGCCGCACAGCGGGTCTCGATCTCGCAGAGGCGGGGATAGGGCGCAAGGTCCAGCCCCCAGCGATGGGCATTGTACAACTGGGCGACGAGGCAGATATCGGCGAGGCCGGGTGTGTTGCCGAAAGCAAAGGGCGTGTCGGGGCGGATCATCGCCTGCAGCGCGTCGAAGCCCCTGGCCATCCAGTGCCGCATCCATGCGGCCTTGTCCTCTGCCGTGGCGCCGAAGGTCTCACCCAGATGCTGGACCACGCGCAGGTTATTCACGGGGTGGATGTCCATGGCCACCACATGGGCGGCCGCCAGCACCTGCGCGCGGGCCACCGGATCAGCGGGCAGGAAGGCCGGCTCGGGCTGCACCGCCTCCAGGTAATCGATGATGGCCAGCGACTGGGTCAGCGGCGTGCCGTCGTCCAGCACCAGCGTCGGCACCAGATGCGCGGGGTTCAGCGCCACGTAATCGGGCGCGTGCTGCTGGCCCCCGTCCCTGACCAGATCGACCGGCACCATCTCGGCCGCGATCCCCTTTAGGTTCAGCGCGATCCGCACGCGGTAGGCGGCGGTCGAACGCCAGTAGGTATAGAGTTTCATCCGCAGCCCCTCAGAATTCGACGACCATCCCGTCCCGCCCCAGATGGAGCGGGCCGGACCAGTGCGGCGCGACCTCGGCCTGCCAGTGACCTTCCGTGAAATCCGGGTCGTCGTTCGGGATCAGGTGATTGAGCGCCAGCGCGCCCACGCCCGCCTGCGCCGCGATCCGCCCGGCCTCGCCCGCGGGGGTGTGGCTGCGCAGCAGGTGCGCCTTCAGCCGGTCATCGCCGTTGCCCACCCGGGCGCAGAGCGCATCGACCCCTTCCAGCAGCATCGCCTCGTGCACCAGCAGATCGGCGCCCTTGGCGAACGCGACCATCTCGGCCATGGGCGCGGTGTCGCCGGAAAAGACCACAGCCTTCCCCTCGCCCTCGAACCGCAGGGCGAAGCTGTCCTCGATGGGCGGATGCAGGTTGCGCATGGCGCGCAGGCGCAGCCCGTCCTCGTTCAGCACATCGCCCTCGCGCAGTTCCTGCAACTCCACCATTCGGCGGATGTCGGGCCGGCCTTCGTCGGCGATCCGCAACTCAATGTCGAACGCCATGGAGGCCCAGAACCGCTCGAAATAGGCCTTCAGCCCCGCCGGGCCGATCACCCGCACCGGGCGCTTCAGCCCCGCCGTCCAGGCGGTGTGCAGCAGCGGGCCCAGTTCGAGATAGTGGTCGGAATGCAGATGGGTGACGACGATCAGGTCCAGCTCGTGCAGGCCGATCCCCTGCCCAGTCACGCCCCGCGACGCGCCCAGACCGGCATCGACCAGCACGGCCTTGCCGACCAGCCGCAGCAGCTGCGCGGTGGGCATGGACGACCCCGGCCGGATGGCCGGGCCGCCCTTGACGCCGAGAAGCGCAACCGACGGCATTACGACCAATCACCCTCGGGCGTGCCGTTGAAGCGCTTCTTCAGGCCCTTCCAGCAGTCCATGTAGGTGTCCTGCAGCGGCGCCTCGTTCGCGGCGAAGGCGGTCAGGTGCTGCGGGAAGCGGGTCTCGAACATGAAGGACATGGTGTTGCCCAGGAAGTTGGGCACCATCGGCTCGTTCGAGGCGCCCTCGAAGGCGTCCACGTCGGGGCCGTGCGGCAGCATCATGTTGTGCAGTGACAGGCCGCCGGGGACGAAGCCCTCCGGCTTGGCGTCGTAGATGCCGTAGATGTTGCCCATCATCTCGGACATGATGTTCTTGTGGTACCACGGCGGGCGGAAGGTGTTCTCGGCCACCATCCAGCGTTCGCGGAACAGGACAAAGTCGATATTCGCGGTGCCCGGCACGCCCGACGGCGCGGTCAGCACGGTGAAGATCGACGGGTCGGGATGGTCGAACAGGATCGCGCCGACGGGGCTGAAGCTGCGCAGGTCGTATTTGCAGGGCGCGTAGTTGCCGTGCCAGGCCACGATATCCAGCGGCGAATGGTCGATGAAGGTCTCGTGGAATTGGCCGCACCATTTCATGACCACGCGGCTGTCGGCGTCGCGGTCCTCGTAGGCGGCGACCGGGGTCTTGAAGTCGCGCGGGTTGGCCAGGCAGTTGGCGCCGATCGGCCCGCGCGAGGGCAGGTCGAATTTCTGGCCGTAATTCTCGCAGACGAAGCCGCGGGCGGGACCCTCCAGCACCTCGACGCGGTAGACCATGCCGCGGGGCAGGATGGCGATCTCCTTGGGCTCCAGGTCGATGATCCCCAGCTCGGTGGCAAAGCGCAGGCGGCCCTCCTGCGGGACAACCAGCAACTCGCTGTCGGCCGAGTAGAAATATTCGTCCTCCATCGAGGCATTGACCAGGTAGATATGCGCGGCCATGCCCACCTGGGTGTTCACGTCGCCGGCGGTGGTCATGGTGTGCATGCCGGTGACCCAGGTCAGCCGCTCCTCGGTATGCGGCACCGGGTCCCAGCGGTACTGGCCCAGGCTGATCACATCGGGGTCCACATGCGGCGCCGATTTCCAGTAGGGCACGTCGATCTTGGTGAACCGGCCGGTGTGCTTGACCGAGGGGCGGATGCGGTAGCACCAGGTCCGCTCGTTCTGGCCGCGTGGCGCGGTAAAGGCGGTGCCCGAGAGCTGCTCGGCATAGAGGCCATAAGCGCATTTCTGCGGGCTGTTCATGCCCTGCGGCAGCGCGCCCGGCAGCGCCTCGGTCTCGAAATCGTTGCCGAAGCCGGGCATGTAGCCCGTCGCCAGCTTCACGTCTTTCATGGTGGTGTTGGCTTGGATATGTCCGTCCATCACAGGCCTCCCTCGGATTCGACAGCACGTTGGCGGCGTGATAATAGTTTCATTTGCAACAATCAAGAGATAGTTGCATCCGAAACAGTTGCCTTTCACCCGGGCCCGGACTAGGACGCTGAAATGGAAAGCCGCGATTTCGACCTCGAAACCTTCCTGCCCTTCCTGCTGAACCAGGCAGCGGAGACCACCAGCCACGCCTTCGCGGAAATCTACCAGAAACGCTATGGCATGACACGCGGGCAATGGCGGGTGATGGCCAACCTGGGCCGTTTCGGCCCGATGACCGCGACCGAGATCTGCCGCCGCGGCCAGATCGAAAAGACCAAGGTCTCGCGCGCCGTTCATGCGCTGGAGAAAAAGGGCTGGCTCAGCCGCAAGAGCCTTCAGTCCGACCGGCGCAGCGAGTGCCTATCGCTGACCGACGCCGGCCGCGCGGTGTTCGAGGATCTCGGACAGGCCGGGCTGGACTACGACCGCGCGCTGCGGGCGCGGCTGGGCGATGACGCGGTGGAAGAGGCGATCGCGCTGCTCCGCCGGCTTGGCCCCGAGGGGCTGGGCGAGGACCCGGTGACCATTCCCGGCCAAGGCCCCACCCCCACGGGCACCACGCGCTGAGCGCACTTTCACGCAACCGTGCGCCTGCCCTTGATCTGCATCAACGGAAAGGGCCACCTGCCCCGCTATTTTGCACGCGCAGAAACAGCCTGCCCGAAAGGCAGCCGGGAAAGGGAATACCATGACGCAGTCCTCGCATAACGGGGCAGAGGGTCCGATCGGCCACGGCGCCTTCCGCGCGATGGACCGCATGCGCCAGGCCATGACCGCCGAGCTGACCGCGGGGCTGTCGCCCATCGCGTTGTCGCTGGCCTATGCCGACTGGGCGATGCACCTGGCAAGCTCGCCCGGCCGGACGCTGGAACTGGCGCAGAACGCCGTGAACCGGGCCGGCGAGGTGGCGCTGAACCAGCTCAACACGCAGTTCATCGACGAGGACACGCCGCCTGCGATCGCCCCCGGCCCGCACGATCACCGCTTCCGCGGCGAGGACTGGGACAAGCAGCCGTTCAAAAGCTATGCACAGGCCTTCCTGCTGCTCGAGGAAATGGTGGAAAACGCCGCGCGCGGGGTGCCCGGCGTCTCCCCACATCACGAGGACGTGGTCTCTTTCGCCACGCGGCAGCTTCTCGACGTCTTCTCGCCCTCCAACCTGCCCTTCGCCAATCCCGTCGTGATCAAGAAGACGATGGAGACCGGCGGGCAGAACTTCGTGAAGGGCTTTCAGAACTGGTGGGACGATGTCAGCCGCACCGTTTCGGGCCGCCCGCCCGCGGGGGCCGAGGCCTATGTGGTGGGCCAGAACGTGGCGGCGACGCCCGGCCGGGTCGTCTACCGCAACCACCTGATGGAGCTGATCCAGTACGAACCCGCCACCGAGACGGTGAAGGAAGAGCCGATCCTGATCGTCCCGGCCTGGATCATGAAATACTACATCCTGGACCTCGAGCCGCAGAACTCGATGGTGCGCTTCCTGGTCGAAAAGGGCCACACGGTTTTCGTGATCTCCTGGCGCAACCCGACCGCCGAGGACCGCGAGGTCGAGCTCGACGACTACCGCCGCCTCGGCGTGATGAAGGCCATCGACGCGATCGGGCGCATCCTGCCCGACACCAGGATCCACGCCACCGGCTATTGCCTGGGCGGGACGCTGCTGTCGATCGCCGCCGCCGCCATGGCGCGCCAGCAGGACGACCGGCTGGCCTCGGTCTCGCTGCTGGCCGCGCAGACCGATTTTACCGAGCCGGGCGAGCTGGCACTGTTCATCGACCACAGCCAGATGGAATTCCTCGAAAGCGTGATGTGGAGCCACGGCTACCTCTCGGACGGAGAGATGTCGGGGGCGTTCCAGCTCTTGCGTTCGAACGATCTGGTGTGGTCGCGGCTGGTGCACGACTACATGATGGGCGAGCGCACGCCGATGAACGCGCTGATGGCGTGGAATGCCGACACGACGCGCATGCCCTTCCGGATGCATGCGCAATACCTTCGGCAGCTCTACCTGAACAACGACCTCGCCGCCGGGCGGCTGATGGTCGACAACCACCCCGTCGCGCTTCAGAACATCCGGGTGCCGCTCTTCGTGGTGGGCACCGAAAGCGACCATGTCGCGCCCTGGACCTCGGTGTTCAAGATCCACCAGCTTGTGGACACCAACGTGACCTTCGCGCTGACCAACCGGGGGCATAACGCGGGCATCGTCTCGGAGCCCGGCCACGCCGGCCGCCATTACCGCATCACCCACAAGCGCGCCGATTCACCCTGCATCGGGCACGACGAATGGCTGCGCCATACCGATCCCGTCGAGGGGTCGTGGTGGGAGGCCTGGAACGACTGGCTGGACACCATCTCGGGCGACGAGGTGGCGCCGCCGCCGATGGGGGCCGCGGACAAGGGCTATCCGCCGCTGGACGACGCGCCGGGCACCTACGTTTTTCAGCGCTGACGGCTGCCTTTCGGGTGTGGCCGCAGGGAAACGGGCGGCGTTTCTTCGCCGCCCTCGGGGCAAAGGGGTGCAACGTCCGTCCCCCTGCGCATAGGATACCCCCAGCACCGCAGGAGAGACCTCGCCATGCCCAACCCGCCGCTGATCGTGTTCACCGATCTCGACGGCACGTTGCTGGATCACGACAGCTACAGCCCCGCGGCGGCGGCGCCCGCGCTGGCGCGGCTGCGGGCGGCGGGGGTGCCGGTGGTGCTGGCCTCTTCGAAAACCGCAGCCGAGATCGCGCCGCTGCGCGCCGCCCTGGGCTTTGACGACGTGCCCGCCATCGTGGAAAACGGCGCGGGCTTGCTGGAGCCGGGCGCGGACACCCCGCCCGGCGGCCAATATGACGAGCTGCGCCAAGCGCTGGCGGCGCTTCCCGCGGATCTGCGCGCGGGGTTTTCCGGGTTCGGCGACTGGGGCCCGGACGGCATCGCCGAGCACACCGGGCTGCCGCCCGATGAGGCCGCCCGCGCCGCCCGGCGGCAGTTCTCGGAGCCGGGGCTGTGGTCGGGCAGCGCGGCGGACAAGACGCGCTTTCTCGACGCGCTGGCGGCCCGTGGCATCGCCGCGCGCGAGGGCGGACGCTTTCTGACGCTCAGCTTCGGCGGCACCAAGGCCGCACGGATGGACGACATCCTCGGCCGCTATGGCCGTCCCTTCAGCGTGGCGCTGGGTGACGCACCAAACGATGTGGAGATGCTGGAGCGCGCCGATCTCGGCATCGTCGTCGCCAACCCGCATCGCGCGCCCCTTCCCGCGCTCAGCGGCGAGGCGGAGGGGCGGATCCGCCGCACCACGCTCGCCGGCCCTGCGGGTTGGAACGCGGCCATTCTGCAGGTTATGGTTGAACGGGGCCTATAGAAACCAGGAGGACCGCGCGTGGCAGACTTTCATCAGAACGGCAACGTGGCGACGCTGCACAACCTGCGCACCACCACGCCCGAGGCCCTCGCCCGCGAATTGGAAACCTACGCCCAGACCCGCAAGATCAACCTGATCCTGCCCTCGCTGTTCTCCGAGCTGGAAGGCTCGGCGCTGCCGCATATCCTCGACGAGCTGTCCGAGGTCAATTATCTCAACCGGATCGTCATCGGCCTCGACCGCGCCGACGAGGAACAGTACCGCCACGCGATCCAGTTCTTTTCGCGCCTGCCGCAGGATCACGTGGTGATCTGGAACGACAGCCCGCGGATGCGGACCATTCACCAGCGGCTGGAGGCCCTGGGCCTGCATCCGGGCGAGCCCGGCAAGGGCCGCAACGTCTGGTTCTGCCTGGGCTACACGCTGGCCTGCAAGGACAGTGCCGTGGTGGCGCTGCACGATTGCGACATCGTCACCTACAGCCAGGACATGCTGACCCGGCTGGTCTATCCGGTGGCCAACCCGAACTTTCCCTACCAGCTGGCCAAGGGCTATTACCCGCGCGTCGGCAAGGGCAAGCTGAACGGCCGCGTCACCCGCCTGCTGGTCAGCCCGATCCTGATCGCGCTGAAGAAGGTGATCGGGGATCGCGACTATCTCGATTATCTGCGCGCCTTCCGCTACCCTCTGTCGGGCGAGTTCGCCATGCGCACCGCGCCCCTGCCCGACCTGCGCATCCCCTCGGACTGGGGGCTGGAGATCGGGGTGCTGTCCGAGGCCTGGCGCAACCTCGCCCCCGGGTCGGTCTGCCAGGTGGATATCGCCGACAATTACGACCACAAGCACCAGCCGGTCTCGGAAGAGGATGCCTCGACCGGGCTGTCGCGGATGTCGGTGGACATCTGCAAGTCGATCTTCCGCAAGCTGGCCGCGGACGGGACGATTTTCACCGACGAAATCTTCCGCACGCTCAAGGCCACCTACTACCGCACCGCGCTGGACCTGCTGGAGGGCTATTACGCGGACGCGCGCATGAACGGGCTGCATATCGACCGCCACAAGGAAGAGAAGATGATCGAGCTCTTCGCGCGCAACATCATGCAGGCCGGCCAGACCTATCTGGAGAACCCGGCCGAGACGCCCTTCATCCCCACCTGGAACCGCGTGCACGCCGCCGACCCGGCGCTGATGATCGACATGCTGCGCGCGGTGGCGGATGATTACGACGACTACGCCTAGCGGCAGTCCCCCACGCGTGGGGAAGCCAGGCAGCGCCTTTTCCACGGATGGCCGCCATGCGGACCTTCCGGACGCTGGAGCGTCGCAGTGATCCGCCCGGAATCAAGCCGAAGGCGCCGGGCAAGCGCCTGCCCGTCCCGGCGGGCTGGCGCTTTGTCTCCCTCGCGCGACGTTCAGAGGTCGTCCGGACCTGGCTGGGATAAAGCGCAGACCTCTTGAGCCTGAGCGCCACCCCACGGGCAGGCACCTGCCCGGCTTGCGCTGCATGGCCTGGAAAACGTCGACCCAGGGCCCAACGCCGCCACCTCCCCGCGCCCCAATGCCTAGACGAACCGGTTGGTGATCCAGCGGCACTGGTAGGGCGCGAAACTGATTTCGTCGCCCGAGGGGCCGACATGCTCGCCGGTCAGCAGGTCCACCCAGTCCTCGCCGCCGATCAGGTTGATCGACAGCGGCGAGACGGACACCGTATCGCCGCTGACATTGTGCAGCGCGAAGACCGACTGGTCACGGTCGATGCTCTGGCGCCAGATGCCGAAGATGCGGTGGTCCAGATGCAGCGTGAACTGCGTCGCGTTGGGGTGGAAGGCAGGCTGGCGTGACCGGATCGCGATCCGGTCCTTCATGCTGTGCAGCACCCGCGCCTGCGCGCTGTCCGGCGCGCCCAGCAGCCCCCGCAGGCGCTCGTAGTCCCAGCGGTGACGGTTGATGGCACGGTTCAGCCCCGTGCGCTCCACCCCTTCCTGGTCGTTCGGGGTGGCCAGCAGCGAATGGATGTAGAAGGCCGGGATCCCCTCCAGCGCCATGACGATGGTCTGGCTGCACAGGAAGCGGTCGATCTGGAAGCCGTCCTCGCCCTCGAACGTCCCCTTCATCGCGTCGAAATAGGTGATGTTCAGCTCGTAGGGCGCCTCGCCGCCGCCGTTGAGGCTGCGCATCGAGACCCGCCCGCCGAAGTCCTGAACGGTGGAAACCAGCCGGTCGATATCCTCCTGCGGCAGGATCCCCTCGGCCGGGCGCATGCCGATCCCGTCATGGCTGGCGGTGAAGTTCAGATAGGTGCAGCCCAGCTGCGCCGGCGGCATGGACACCTGCCAGCGGTGCAGATGCTCGGCCGTGCCGCAGAGCAGCGCGTGCAGGATCAGCGGCGGCAGCGAGAAATTGTAGACCGCGTGCGTCTCGTTGCGGTTGCCGAAATAGGAGAGGTTCTCGACATTCGGCACGTTGGTCTCGGTCAGCAGCAGCACCGGCTCGACCGCGAAATCGCACAGCACCCGGAACAGCTGCACGATGGCATGGGTCTGCGGCAGGTGGATGCAGGGGGTGCCGATCTCCTTCCACAGGTAGGCCACGGCATCGAGCCGCAGGATGCGCACGCCCTGGTCGATATGCATGCGCATGATGCGGATCATCTCGAGCAGCACCTCGGGGTTGCGGAAATCCAGGTCCACCTGGTCGTGGCTGAAGGTGCACCAGACATGCCGGGTGCCCCTTGCCGTCTCGACCTCGCGCAGCAGGGGATGGGTGCGCGGGCGCACCACGCTGGACAGGTCGTCCTCTGGCGAGGCCTCGAAGAAGAACCTGTCGTAGGGTTCCTCGCCCTTCAGATAGGCGCGGAACCATTTGCCCTGGCTGGAGACGTGGTTCAGCACCAGGTCCGACATCAGGGTGAAATCCCCCGCGATGCGACGGATGTCGGACCAGTCGCCCAGCGCCGGGTTCACCTCGCGATAGTCGGTCACCGCGAACCCATCGTCCGAGGTGAAGGGGAAATAGGGCAGCACATGCACCGTGTTGAGCGTGCCCTGCAGATAGCAGGTCAGGAAATGGTGCAGCACGTTCAGCGGCTCGTGCTCCTCGTCGGAGATCGAGTTGCCGTAGGTGATGACGATGGCATCGGTCTCGGACCACAGCCGCTTGCCCGGCGTGCGCGCGCGCTTGCGCCGGTGCGCCCCCTCCGGCCAGAAGGCGGAGATCGCCTGCGAGGCCAGGATATCCGGGTCCGCATCGGGATAGATGCGGCCGAGCAGTTCGGCCAGCTTCATGCTGAGGGTCGGCGGCGTCTGTGTCATGCGTGTCTGTTCTGCAAACTCTTGGAAATTTACGGAATGCCCCGCGAAGCTCAAGCAGCGCCGGCGTCGCGGAGGTTCAAAAAAACGGCACGTGATGCGCAGCGGCCCCGGCCGGGGGCCCGAATGCACAATTTCCGGGCAGGGCGGGCGCCCTGCCCAACTAGCGCGGGAAAATCAGGATGGCGCGGAAATCGTTGACGTTGGTCAGGGTGGGGCCGGGAACCACCTGATCGCCCAGCGCGGCGAAGAAGCTGTGCGCGTCGTTGCGCGCCAGTGCGCCGCCCGGGTCCAGGCCCGCGTCGCGGGCGCGGATCAGCGTGTCCGGCCCGATCACCGCGCCGGCGACCTCGGCCGCGCCGTCGACGCCGTCGGTGTCGCAGGCCAGCGCGTGGATGCCCGGTGCGCGCCGCAGCGCCAGCGCCAGTGCCAGCGCGTATTCCGCGTTCGGCCCACCCACGCCGTCACCGCGCCGGGTGACCGTGCATTCCCCGCCCGACAACAGCAGAAGCGGCGCATCGCCCGGCGCCAGACCCACCTGCCGCCGCATGGCCAGTGCGGCATGCGCCTTTGCCAGCTCGCGCGCCTCGCCCTCCAGCGCATCGCCCAGGATCTCGACGCCGCAGCCCTGCGCGCGGGCGAACCCCGCGGCCGCCTCCAGCGATTGCGCGGGCGCGGCGATCACCCGGTTCTCCACCCGGCTCAGTTCCGGCGCGTCGGGCGGCAGGACGCCGGTCCCGCCCGCCAGGACCGCGGCGACCGAAGGCGGCGGGGTGATCCCCCATTTTTCCAGCACCGCGCGGGCATCGGCGGCGGTCGTGCCGTCGCCCACGGTCGGTCCCGAGGCGATGAAGGCCGGGTCGTCGCCCGGAACGTCGGAAATCATCAGCGCCAGCATCCGCGCCGGATAGGCCGCGGCGGCCAGTTGGCCGCCCTTCACGCGGCTCAGATGCTTGCGCAGCGTGTTCATCTCGCCGATCGGCGCGCCCGAGGCCAAGAGATCGGCGTTCACCTGCTGGCTTTCTTCCAGCGTGATCTCGCCCGCCGGGCTTTCCAGCAGGGCCGAGCCGCCGCCCGAGATCAGCGCCAGCACGAAATCGCCCTCGCCCAGCCCCTCGAGCAGTTCCAGCATCCGCGCCGTGGCAGCCTGCCCGGCGGCGTCGGGCACGGGATGGGCCGCCTCGACGATCTCGATCCCCTGGGTGGGGCGAGCATAGCCGTAGCGCGTGATCACCAGCCCCTCGCAGGTGCCCCAGGCGGATTCGACCGCCTCGGCCATCCGCGCCGAGGCCTTGCCGGCGCCGATCACCACCACGCGGCCCGCGGGCTTTTCGGGCAACGCGGCGGGCACGCAGCGCATCGGGTCGGCAGCCTCGACCGCGCGCGCGAACAACTCGCGGAGAAAGCCGTCGGCCTTGGTGTTGTCAGGAATACTGTCCGTCATGATCCGCCCCATTTTCAGTCGGGGCAGTTCTAGACCGGAGCGGCGGCAATGAGAAGCCGCCGCGTCAGCGCAGCGTCAGCGCGTCCTCGAGTTCGACATTGTCGTTGACCAGATCGGCCAGGGTGACCTCGTCCAACGCCTTGTAGAACGCCTCCAGCGCCTTGTTCAGTTTGCCCTGCAGCCGGCAGAAGCCCGCGATCGGGCAGGTATTTTCATCCTTCGCGAAACATTCGGCAAAGGGCACGTGCGATTCGAGTTTGCGGAAAACGTCGCCCACGATGATCTCTTCGGGCGGGCGCTGCAGCGTCACGCCGCCGTGACGGCCGCGGGTCGTCTTGACCAGCCCGAAATGGCTGAGCGTGTTGATCACCTGCGCCATGTGGTTTTCCGACGTGTTGCAGGACCCCGCGATGTCGGATTTGCGAACCACGCGGCCGGAATTGACGGCGCAATACATCAGGGCGCGCATCGCAATGTTGGTTCGTGTCGTCAGTCGCATATCCTGGGTCTCTCGTCTAAGGTCGGCCGGCGGTCATCCGTCATTGCCACATCGCCAATATAGCATTTGGTTTGATCGAGATCAGACCACATCCTGGCGGTCTGCCATAAAAGCCGCATTTCAACCACACCTTTTGGGGGTCGCGTGAGAGATAAGCCGGAAGACGCCAGAAATCCAGCCCCGGACCGTTTGGACGCGATGCTCGCGCCGGTCCGGCCCGGATTGCGGCGCGCCGGGATGATCAGCGCCGGGGCCGATCTGCTGTGGCTGGTGCAGGCCGGCGCGGTCGCGATGGCGATCGGGGGGCTGCTGCAGCCCTCGGAGGGCCAGCCGGGGCTGGCCCTGCTGAGCGGCGCGTTCATCATCGTGGGCCTGTTGCGCGCGCTGTTGGCGGATGCGGCGGGGCGGATCTCCTTTGACGCGGCAGAGGCCGTGATCAGGGCCGAGCGCGCCGGCCTGATCGCGCGCGAGACCCGCCGGGCCAGCGACGATCCCGCGCGGCCACCCGCCGCCGAAACCGCGACGCTGGCCGCCGAGAAACTGGCCAGGCTCACGCCCTTTCTCACCCGTTACACCACCGCGCGATTCCGGGTGATGGCGGCGCCTCTGGCGATCCTGGTGGTCTCGGGCTGGTTCTCCTGGGCGGTGGCGCTGATCCTGCTGGTGGCGGGGCCGCTCATCCCGGTTTTCATGGCACTGGTGGGCATGGCGGCGAAAGAGGCCAGCGAACGCCAGATGGAAGAGCTCTCGGACATGAACGTCCTGCTTCTGGAGCGACTCTCGGCACTGGTTGATATCCGCCTGCTGGACGCCGGCGATCGCGCGACAGCGCGGTTCCGCGCCGCGGCCGACGGCCTGCGAAAGCGCACCATGGAGGTGCTGCGCATCGCCTTCCTGTCCTCCACCGTGCTGGAGCTCTTCGCCGCCATCGGCGTGGCGATGGTCGCGGTCTATGTCGGCTTCGCCCTGCTGGGCGAGCTGGGCTTCGGCGCCTGGGCCACGCCGCTGACCCCGGCCGAGGGGATCTTTCTGCTGCTGCTGGCGCCGGACTATTTCCAGCCCCTGCGCGACCTCGCCGCCGCCTGGCACGACAAGGCCGACGCCAACGCCGTGGCCCGCGACCTCGCTGAGCTGGAATCACGGGCCCAGAGCCGCCTGCTGGGTGAAGGCGCCGCCGCGCCCGCCCCCGCAGCCCCTGCGCCGCTGATCACGCAGGGCCTGCGCCACCGCCTGCCCGACGGGCGGCTGCTGAGCTATCCCGACATCGCCCTCGCCCCCGGCGAAACGCTGGCCGTCACCGGCCCCAGCGGGGTGGGAAAATCGACCCTGCTGCGGCTTTTGGCAGGTCTGAGCAGGCCCGAGGCGGGGGAGATCCGCTGGGGCGAGATGGCGCTGTGCGAAGACACCGCCGACGCCTGGCGTGCGCGGCTGGGCTGGATGCCGCAGGCGCCGCGCTTCGTCGCGGGCACCCTGCGGCACAATCTGCGGCTGGCCGAGGGCGAAGACCCGATGGCCGTCGAGCAGGCCCTGGGACTCGCAGCCGCCGAGCAGATCGTGGCGACCCTGCCGCGCGGAATGGAGACGCGGCTGGGCGAAACCGGCACCGGCGTTTCGGGGGGCGAGGCGCGGCGGCTGATCCTCGCCCGCGCCGCGCTGCGCCGCCCGGCGCTGCTGCTGGCCGACGAACCCACCGCCGACCTTGACGAGGACACCGCGGCGCTGGTCACCGAGGGGCTGCTGCAGCTCGCGGCCGGGGGCACCGCGCTGATCGTGGCCACCCATGACCCGGTACTGGCCGGGCGCATGGACCGCCGGATCGCGATGGAGGCCGCGGCATGAAACACCTGCTTCCCATCCTGCGGCTGATCTGGGCCGGCCAGCCCGGCCCCCTGCTGCGCGGCACGGCACTGGCGATCACGGTGCTGGCGGCGGGCGTGGCGCTGCTGGGCCTGTCGGGCTGGTTCATCACCGCCGCGGGCGCGGCGGGGCTGGCGGGCGTCGGCATCCTGTTCAACGTGTTCCAGCCCAGCGCCGCGGTGCGGCTGCTGGCGCTGGGGCGCACCGCGGCCCGCTACGGCGAGCGGCTGCTGACCCATGACGCCACGCTGAAAAGCCTGACCGAGATTCGCGTGCGGCTGCTGAAAGGCGTGCTGGCCCTGCCCTACCCGCGCCTGTCGCGCCTGCGCGGGGCCGAGGTGCTGAACCGGCTGGTGGCCGATGTCGATGCGCTGGACGGGATCGCGCTGAGGCTGTTCATCCCGGCCGCCTCGGCATTGGTGATCCTCGCCGCCGGTTTCGCGATCCTCGGCTGGCTGACCACCTGGGCGCAGGCGGCATGGATCGTGGGCAGTTTCGCGCTGGGCAGTTTGGCGGCGCTGGCCTGGGTGGCGCGCCGGGCACTGGCGCCGTCGCGCCGGGCCGAGAAGGCGCTGCAGGCCTTCCGCCTCCGCCTGATCGACACGCTGCGCGCCCGCGACGACCTGGCCGTCTATGGACGGCTGGCCCAGCAGCGCGGCCGCGTGCATGACGCCGAGGACCGGCTGAATGCCGATCTGCGCCGCGTCGACCGGGTCGAGCGGCGCGCCGGGCTGATGCTGTCGGCAAGCGCCACGCTGGCGGCAGGCGGTGCGCTTTGGCTGGGCGGCAGCCTGGCGCAATCCGGCGCGATCGCGCCGTCACAGGCGGCGCTGGGGTTCTTCGCCACGCTGGCCCTGGCCGAGAGCACCGCCCCCCTGCGCCGTGGCCTGGCCGAGCTGGGCCGGATGGCCGATGCCGCACGCCGCGTGAACCGCCTGCTGCCGGGCGAGGCGCCCACCCCGGCCACGATGCCTGCACCCGCGCCGGTGGCGGACGCCCCCGCGCTGGCCTTCCGGTCCGTCACCTTCCGCCACCCCGGCGCGGCCCGGGCGGTATTGTCGGGCTTCGATCTGACGGTCGAGCCGGGCGAGACGGTGGCCCTCACCGGCCCGTCCGGCGGCGGCAAAAGCACCATCCTGAGCCTCGCCGCCGGGCTGATCGCGCCCGAGGCGGGCGAGATCGCGCTGTTCGGCCAGCCGCTGACCGGGCTGTCCGAACACGCGCTGCGCGCGCGCCTGACCTACCTGCCCCAACGCAGCGCCCTGTTGGGGGGCAGCCTGTTCGAGACGCTGGCATTGGCCGACCCGGACCTGACCGAGGCACAGGCCCAGTCCGCGCTCGTCGCGATGCAGCTCGACGACATGGCCCGGCGCCGCGGGGGGCTGCACGCCCCCCTCAAAGACAACGGCGCGGGCCTTTCGGGGGGTGAACAGCGCCGGCTT
>Ga0207799_100188_pt1 | contig 46609 bp, 32 predicted proteins | sample TtanPargueraPR_4_FD_187742 | JGI IMG/M metagenome (GOLD analysis project Ga0207799, IMG submission 187742) | Aerobic enrichment media microbial communities from Bioluminiscent Bay, La Parguera, Puerto Rico - Tt and M2 (SPAdes) | ecosystem: Environmental > Aquatic > Marine > Unclassified ...
CCCCGCCGCCCTGGCCGGCGGCCGTGCCGATTCCAAGCTGCTGCAGGAATTCATGGCCAAGATGGGCCGGCACGATTACTCGCCGACCGGCCGCCTCGACAACATGCTCAAGGACCTGGAGGCCGTCCAGGCGTTCGCCTCCAAGGGGCGGGTCGCCATGCCGCTGACCGGACTGACCACCGAGATCCATCGTCTGTTCGTAGCCGCCGGCAAGGGGGACAACGACAGCGCCGCCCTGATGAAACTGTTCAACGGCCCGGCCGAGGACGCCTGATCCGAGCCCGGCGGGAGAGCCGCATGTACACGCGAAGCGCGATTTTCGAGGGGAGCATCCTGCCGGGCAAGGAGGCCGAATTCTTCGACATCCTGGAGAACCGGCTGGTTCCGATCTGGCGGCGGATGCCACACGTCATGGACGTGCGCCTGTTCCGGCCGGTCGCCCGCGACGACGAGGCGCCGGAGGTTCTTCTTGTCCAGCAGATCGACTATCCCTCCCGCGAGGCCATTGCGGAGGCACTCTCCTCCTCCGTGCGCGACGAGGCGGTGGAGGCGATGAAAGCCCTCTACCAGACCTTCTCCGGCCGCCACTATCATTACGTTTACGAGATTCTGGTGCCAAACGAAAACGACTAATGTCGGACGCGCCATAAAGTGAGACTGTGCGACGGGAAAAATTTTCTATTATATTTCAATTGATTAAATGACGGAAAAGGGCTGACGGTCTTCCGGGACCCACAAACTCCGACTTGGCATTCAGAGTCCGCTTGGCGCCCCATCCCGGAGCAAGACTCGAGACAAGTCGTCTCCCCGAAGCAGACATTTCCGCAGGTTCAAATTACGGGCGCGGAACCGCCGAGAATTGAGTTTGAAATATTCCGCTTAAAATTGCTGAGCTTTTGACCCTCCCCCAGAACAGGGGCCGGATCCTAGGCGATCTGCCGTTTTGCCAGGTCGTAGAAAACGCCTTTCTTTTCCATGAGGTCGCGATAGCTGCCCTGTTCGGCGAGTTGACCGGCGTCGAGGACGATAATGCGATCGGCATTGCGGATCGTGCTGAGGTTGTGGGCGATGACGAGGCGCGTCGTCGAGAGCCCCTCCAGTTGTTGGGCGATGGACATCTGCGTCCGGTTGTCCAGGGAACTGGTCGCCTCGTCGAAAATCAGGATCGGCGGATGACGGACCAGAGCCCGCGCGATGGCGATGCGTTGAATCTGCCCGCCGGAAAGCAGCCGGCTCGCGTCGGTGACGATGGTGCCCATCCGCATGGGCATGGCTTCGATATCCTCGGCGATCCCGGCCATGCGGGCGGCCTCCCAGGCTTCGTCCTGGGTGCAATCCGACGCCCCGCGAATGTTCTCGTACAGGGAACCGGGCATCAGTTTGACCTGCTGCAGGACGGTGCCGATCTGACGCCGGACCGCATCGTGATCCAGGCCGCGAAGGTCCTTGCCGTCGAAAAAGATCGAGCCGTTTTGCGGCGTTTCCAACCCGAGAATCAGCCGGACGAGCGTCGACTTGCCGCCCCCCGATGCCCCGACGATGGCCAGGAACTCTCCAGGTTCCACGCTGAAGCTCAACCCGTCCAGCACGCGCGGAGACGACGCGGCGTACCGGAACGAGAGGTCGTTGACGTCGATATGGCCGGTCAAGTCGCCGGGGTTGGCCTTCGTGGCGTTGGAATGGGGAACGGTTTCGAGCAACGGCTTGAAGAAGGGGGTCAGGGGCGCTTGCTGGAAAAGCGTGAGGACGGAGCCCGTCAGCAGTTGGGCGGCGGCTATCGCGTTGCCGTAAGCGGTGATGAAGGCGAGGAACGTGCCCGTCGTCACCGGATCCTTGTTGAGGAGGGCGACGACCGCGAACACCCCCGCCAGCATCAAGACCGAATATCCCGCCGAGAACGCCTGTTGGGCATTGAAGACCCGGAGAAGGGCGACTTGTTTCGACCGCAGGATGCCAAACCGCCGTCCCCAGTTCACCAGCACGCGATCTTCGGCCGCGGCCATACGGATCTTCGCCACGCCGGTAATCGCCTCCAGCACGAGGCTATCCACAAGGCCCATGGCCCGGCCGCCACCGGAGAAGGCCTTGTATTGCAGGGCCGCGAAAACGGCGGTGGCGGCGAACAGCAGGAGAATCAAGGGGACGACGACCAGGGCCGCGCGCCAGTCGTACCAGGCCAGCACCGCGAGGCTGGCCACGAGCATGCCAAGCGAACTGGAGAGCGCCTGTATCGTCCCCCGGACCAAATGCAGGTATTCCTCCAGGGATTCCATCCTGGCGGCCAAGGTGCCCGACGCCTGTTCCCGCAAAAAGGACAGCGGGAAACGCAATACCCGGTCCCACAGCGCCGCCTTGAACCGGACCTCGGCGCGGGATTGGATGCGCGATATGCCCACGTCCGCGGCAATGGCGAACAAGGAATTCGCCACGGCGAGAACGAGAAGCGCCAGCCCCACCTGATACAGCAGATTGGGAAGATGCCCGGGGATGATGGTGTTGAAAACGGCACCCGTGGCGATCGGAACGGCCATGCCGATCAGTGCGGACAGAAGGCCCGCCGCCAGCGTGGAACCCATATCCCAGCGCGTTTGCCGGAGACCGAAGAAGATCATTTTGCGCAGGCTGAGTTTTTTGTCCGGCAGGGATTCATAAAAAACGTATGCCGTTGAACCGATGCCCTGGCCGGTTTGACGATCCACGACGGTGTCGCGGCCGTCTTCCGGATCGATCAGGCGGTATCCCCCATGGGGCCTCGGCAGCAGGGCCACGGGCCGCCCGTCGTCCTTGCGGAAGCCGAGAAGAGGCCCGCCGTCCTTCTTCCACCAGAGTTCGTCGAGCTTGATTTCCCGGTGACGGAGACCGGAGGCATGGGCGATTTCGTCCACGGTCGGGGGAACGTCCGCATCCGCCTGGGTCACCTTGAGGGGGTAGCGGGGCGTTCCCCCGATGCTTTTGATGACCGCGGACGCCGCGATGAACAGGTGCTCGCCGGACCGGACCGCGCTCCCGGCCGTCTTCTTGGACCCGATCAGGTCCGCGAAATCGGCGTTCATCTCTTCCAGGTTCGTCTCTTGCCGCCGGGTGCGCGTGTTCAGGCGGTTGACCTCGTCGACCTCCGCCAGGCTGATGTTGATCGGCAGGCAGTTCATCACCGCTTCGTGGAGCGCGTCGAGGCCGTTCCAGCATCCGCCACCGGCGAGAGCGGACGCCGTATCCATCGCTTTCAGTCGGAACGCTTCGTGCACCTTGAGCCACGAGTCCCCCCCGAGGGGGAACAAAACGGGGCCCGGCAGGGGGACCGGTTCGATGTCGTCGAACATGGCCACGGCTTCCGGCAATTCCAGCCACAGCGTTCCGCGCCGCACCTTCACGACCTCCCCTTCCGGAACCGCCTGCTCCATCTCCGGTTTCGGGGAGAACCGGGAAACCGGCTTGGGGAAGACATGGCGCACGACGCCGTTGCCGAGGCCGACGATCCAGGGGTCGAGCGCCGCCGCGAGTTCGGCGTGGAATTTGGTTCCGTCCGCCAAGGCGCGAATGTCGCTTGCCGGGATCTCGACCAGCCTCGTGTCGATGCGTGCCTGGGCGATCACGCGGACCCCGCCCAGGCCTTCCGGCAATCCGAAGAGAAGGCCTCCCGGTTCCATGGTGAACAGGTGGCGGCGCATGGCGCCTTCTCCGTCCGCGTCGCCGGGAAAAGCGAAAAGGTCGACGCCGCCCTCCAGGACATAGAGGGCCCGGCCGGGGTCGTCCAACGCATGGAGCGTATGGCCGTCCATGCGGCGCGGATTTCCGCTGCCGATCAGCGCCTGTTCGAACGTTTCGTTCGCCGTGTCCATCACGCCGCCACGAGTTTTGCGTAGGCCCCGCCAAGGGCCATGAGTGTGTCGTGAGTCCCCCGTTCGACCGGGATTCCCTTTTCCAGCACGATGATTTCGTCACAGTCGCGCACGGTGCTCAGCCGATGGGCGATCAGGATCAGCGTGCATCCCCGCCGACGGAGACGGTCGACGACCGTTTCCTCGGTGATCGCGTCGAGATTGCTGGTCGCCTCGTCGAGAATCAGGACACTGGGATTCAGGGCCAGCGCGCGTGCCAGTTCGATTTTCGCGCGCTGGCCGCCGCTCAGGTTCCCGCCGTTCTCCGTGAGGTCGGAGTTGTAACCTCCGGGCCGCGCGGCGATTATGTCGTGGATGTCGGCGTCCCGTGCGGCCTCGACCAGCCGTTCCTCGGCCATGGTGCCGTCCCACATGGTCAGGTTGTCGCGGATGGTCCCCTCGAACAGCACCACCTCTTGATCGACGACGGCCACCGAGTTGCGCAGAATCTCGCGCGGAATGTCGCCTATCGGCCGGCCGTCGATGAGAACCCGGCCTTCCCAGGGCTTGTAGAGGCCGGACACCAGCTTGGCGATCGTGGACTTGCCGCTGCCCGAGGCGCCCACCAGGGCCACGCGCTGCCCCGGCTTCACGTCCAGGCTGAAGCCTTGGACCAGGGGCGGAGCCAACGGGCTGTATCCGAAGGTAATGTTCTCCAGCACCACATGGCCGGCAAGTTTCCGGGCCTCGCCCGTCGCGGACGCGCCGTCCTTTTCCGATTCCGAGGCGAATTCGTCGTCTCGAGGTTGGCGCAATACATCCTCGACCCGCGTCAGGCAGCCCTGCGCATCCTGGAACTGCTCGCCGAGGGAGACCAGTCCCGAAACCGGGGACAGGAAGTTGTACATCAAGCCCTGAAAGGCGACCAGCATGCCGACCGTCAACTCGCCGTCCATCACGCGCATGCCGCCGAGGACGAGAATGGCGGCGACGGAAATGGCGTTGAGCGCCATCGGAACGCCCCTGAGGACATAGCGCCGCCGATCCAACGATTGCCGCGCGTTGATGGTCTTCGTGTGTTGGGCCGCGATCCGCGAAAACAGGACCTGCTCGGTTCCGGCGGCCTTGTACGTCTCCACCATCTGCAATCCCTGCAAGGCGTAGGCCGAGAGCTTGCCGCTTTCGGCCATCATCGCCTGGTTTTGATCGCGGAGACGGCGCGAGACGTAACCGAGGGTGAAGAGGTTCGCCAAGGCGAACGCGACGCCGACCAGGGTCAACGCCACATCGTATTGCAGCATGATCAGGACGTAGAAGACGATGGTGACGAGATTGACGCCCGCCGTGCCCAACTGGCCCGCGACCATCTTCGCCAGGCGCTCTTCCAGGGACGACCGCGTATGAATCTCCCCGGCGTAGCGTTGCGCGAAGAAAGTGATGGGAAGGCGTAGGGCGTGCCGGATGAACCGCCCCGCCGAGGCCACCGCCATCTTGGTTTGGAGCCGCGTCATCTCGCGTTGCTGCAACCAGACAAGAAGCCCCTGCAAAACGGCGGTCAGGATCATGCCCAGCAACAAGGGCTCGAGCCAGCTTTCGTAACGTTCGATCAGATAGTAATCGACGAAGACGCGTGAAAAGGCGGGAAGCAGCAGCCCCGGCACCACGAGGGCGAGGCTGACCAGAAAGATGAAGCTCAGGGCCTTCTTCTCGCCCCGAACGCGCTTTCCCAATCCGCTCAGGGCGTTCGGCTGTTCGCCGCCGGTCTGGAAGTCGCCCTTCTTTTCGAAGGTCAGGGCGATGCCGGTGAAGGCGCGGTCGAACTCCTCCATGGAAACCCGCCGCGGCCCTCGGGCCGGATCGTTCAGATACACCCAGGACGGCGAGACCCCCTCGACGACGACGAAGTGGTTGAGTTCCCAATGGGCGATGAACGGAAGGGGAACCTCCCGCAGGTCCGACGGTTCGAGACGCCATCCGTCCGGGGCGAGTCCGTACTGCTTCGCGGCGCGCAGGATGTTCAGCGCGTTCGATCCGTCGCGGGACACGCCGCAGGCGACGCGCAGTTCCTCCAGCGGCACCCAGCGTTTGAAATGTCCGAGGATGATCCCCAGGCAGGCCGCGCCGCATTCGGCGGCTTCCATCTGCAGAAGGGTGGGGGTGCGAAGGCGGCGTTTTCCGGAAAACACGTCAGTCCGTCTCCGGTTCCGGCCGGACGTCGGAGAACAGGCGGTCGAGAGCCGGAATGACCAAGCCGGCCAGTTTCATGGTGCGGACCGTCACTTCGGCATCGGCCAGGGTTCCGCTGTTGATCGCGGCGTCGACCGGCCCTTGCGACGACGACCACCGATATCCCGTCGGGGTCGAGGTGTCGCGCAACAATTCGACTTGGACTTCGAACGGCGCGCCGCTGTCCCCCGACAAGGTCTTCACCAGTTGATCGTTCTTGAGCTTGCGCATCATGCCGTCGGTGGTGGACGGGACTTCGGCGACATGGCTGACCTTGCCGAGAAGAAAGCCGTATTCCTCGCGTTTCACCGTCGTCGGCGCGATTTCCACCGGCATGCCGACCTTGATCTTCTTGCCGTCGGCCGGCGGCACGTAGATCACCGCCATCAAGGGGGAGCCGTTCTCCGCCCCGTCGTCTTCCCGGAGCAGCGTAAACAGGGGCGTCCCCGGATTGAGGTATTCGCCGACGTTGACCTTCGCCTCCACGACATGACCCGAAAACGGGCTTTTGACGACGTGGTTGCGGGTCAGTTTCCGATCCAGGCCGCGGACGTTCTGGTCGAGTTCGTCGATCTTTTCGAGGATATCCAGAAGTTCGCGTTCCCGGTCCACCTCGTCGACGCTGGATTCCAGTTCCAGCGAGGCGATCTCGTTTTTGTGCTCGGCAATCTGGTCGATGGTCTGGCTGATTTCCAGTTGGTTGGCGATCAGCTTGTCCCGCAAGACAAGGCCCTTGTTGTTCAGCCGGCCCAGCCCCTCGTCGCGTTGGCGCAGCAGCTTCAGCCGTTCTTCGGCCATCTTGATGCTTTGCCGCGACGCGGAGATTCTCGCCGCGGTCATGCGCTCCTTGGCGCCGCGTTCCCGCTTGTGGAATTCGGTGATGCGGTCGTACTGGCCGTGCGTGGCTTCGAGCTGCGCCTCGGCCAGGGAGAGTTCCAGTTCCAGGTCCGACTGGTCGATCACCGCCACCACGTCTTCGGCCCGGACGTCGTCTCCGGGTGCGACGGCGAGATCCATCACCCGGCCCTGGTTGTTGGCGACCACCTCGACGACCCCCTGGCGGCTCAATAGGATGCCCTGTCCGATGATCTTGATCGGGGCGTCGGCAACGGTGCTCCATACCAGTCCGGAAACGAGCAGCGTCAGGACCACGACCAGAACCAACCATCCCAAGGGGTTGGTCAGGTGCAGCGCTTGATCCAAATCGTCGGAACGGGATTGGTTTTCTAGGACCTTTTCTCGAAACACCCGGTTGTCCTTGTCGTCTTTTTGCGTCCAGATGGACGTTTATATCTTTTCTGATACGGTCAGCGGGAAATCTCGCCGCCTTCGCTCAAATGCGCCAAGGCGTCGTCGCGGCCCGGCAGAATGTCCAGAATCTTGGCGAATCCGCTGACGGTGAAGACCTCCTTGATGTGATCGTTCAGCGCGCACAGGGCCAGGCGGCGCTTGGCGATTCTGGTTCGTTTGGCGGCCATCAGGACGACTCGCAGGCCGGCGCTGCTGATATAGGTCAGCTTCGAGAAATCGAGCAGGATATCGCCGTCGCCGGCGGCGACCAGCCCCAGTAGCGCCGTCTCGAACTCCTTGGCGTTGTTGCTGTCCAGGCGCCCGGCCGGACAGGCGACGGTGACGCCGCCCGAGCGTTCCGTGTCCAGGTTCATGAGTTTTCCTCCTCGGTTTCGGTCGCGGCCAGCGACTTGGTCAGGATGATCCGATTCTTGTTTCCATCGCGGGAATAAGAAACGTCGTCCATAAAGGTTTTAACGATGTGGGTGCCCAGCCCACCGACGGAGCGATCGTCGAGGTCGGCGTCGAGGTCGGGTTCGGGGGCTTCGGATAGAGGGTCGAAGGGACGGCCGTCGTCCTCGATCTCCGCCGTCAGCTTATCATCTTCCAGTGTCAGGGAGACCAGGATGGCGTGGACGGCGTCGTCTTCGTATCCGTAGGAAACGGTGTTGGTGATCAGTTCGTCCAGCGCCAGGTTGAGGTTGAATACCGCGCCGGAGGGGATGCCGTGCGCCTCGCCGAACCGCTCGACCTGGGATGCCAGGGGACCGATGTCGGCCAGATCGTTGCGAAGGCAGATGTCCAGGCGGCGCGAACCGGCCGTCTTCTCGTCTCCGCCCGTTTCGCCGTCGAAGCGCAACGCCAGGCACGTGACGTCGTCGGCCTGCGGCGCCCCGGCGGCGAACTTGTCCGTCATGTCCAGCACCTTGACCGCCAGGGCCTGCGGGGACAGAAGGTGGGTGCCTTTCAGGCAGGCGGCCAGGCGGTCCTCGCCGAACTCTTTGCCCGCGGGGTCCTGGGCCTCGGTGACGCCATCGGTATAGAGGAAAAGCGTTCCGCCCGGGGTCATGGCCAGGGTCGCGTTGTCGTACGGCATGTCGTCCATCACCCCCAGGGCGATGCCGCCGGTACCGGCAAGGAACGTCACCTCGCCGTCGGCGTCCACCAGGATTGGCGGGTTATGACCGCCCGAAGCATAGCGGAAGGTGCCCGTGGCGGGATCGAGGATGCCGTAGAACACGGTGATGAACAGTTCCATCGGATTGGCCGCGCACAGCCGCCGATTGGCCTCGGCCAGGCATTCTCCGGGCGGCAGGCCGCGGCGGGCGATCGAGCGTATGATGGTGCGGCCCACCGACATGAAGAAAGCGGCCGGGACCCCCTTGCCCGAGACGTCGGCGATCACCACGCCGATGCGGCCATCCTCCAGGAAAAAGAAATCGTAAAAATCCCCGCCCATTTCGCGCGCCGGAACCATGATGGCGAAGCAGGAATAGCCCTCGTCCTCGGGAAAATCCTTCGGCAGAATGGCTTGCTGCATGGCCTGGGCGGTTTCCAGTTCCTCGGCCAGACGTTTGCGCGACTCCTCCAGTTCGTGGTTCTTCTTTTCCAATTCCGCGGTGCGCGTGGCGACCTGGGAGTCCAGGGCTTCCTCGCGCGCGATGACTTCATGCGCCATGCCGCGGAAGGTCCGCGCCAGGTCGCCCAGTTCGTCGCTGCGATCCAGCACGCTTTTCAGGCGCCCCTCGTCGAAGGAACAGTTCTCGATGTCGGCGGCGGCCACGGCGATGAGTTTCACCGGCTCCGTCACGCGGCGGGCCAACAGGGCCGACAGGGAAAATCCGGCCACGATCACCAGCCCCGCCACCCCCAGGGCGATCAGGATCTCGTTTTCCAGCATGTCCCACAGATGCTGGGTCGACAGCCGCAGCACGGTGCCGCCGACGGGATGGCCCTTGCCGTCGGCGATGGGCGCGACCACCGTCAGGAAATCCTCGGTCAAATAGCTTATCGTCTCGCCGGTCCGCAGGATCTGTCCGACGGCCGTCATTTCCTTGGCGTTGGGATGGCGGTTGACGTCGACACCCAGTACCGGGGCATGGGCGATGGTGTTCGAATTCGCGTCCAGAACCCAGATGGCGTTGATGTCGTGCCCGGACAGCAACGCCGACACCATGCGCCTCAGCCCGATCTTGTCGCTGAGTTCAACCAGGCGCCGCGCGTCGTATCCGACCTGGACGATGCGCGGCTTGTCGATGCCGCCGACCCCGGTGTACTTGAAGTGGCGGTTGTCGATCTCGCGTTTGCGCGCCTTCTGGACGACCGCGGATTTCTCGCCGGTCAGCAGCGGCCAAAAGGCCGACGCCTGGGGCTGGACCTTGGGGTCGGGGCTGAAGGTGAACGCAGCGCCATCGCTGCTGAGCATGACGCGACCGGTTTCGTCGGTGATCCAGAATTCGTCGATGGTGGAGTCCGCCACCACGTCGCGCAGGCGTTCGATGATGGCCTCGCGCGACATGCCCGCCGTTTCGGCCGCGTCGACGAAATGGGCCGTCAGCAGCGCTTGGGCGATCATCTGTTCGCCGATTACGGATTCCACCTCGCCGGGGATGTCGCGGGACAACGCCGCCGTCCTCGACAGGACCTGGGTGAGCAGGATTCCGTGCGCCTCGACCTCGTCCAGCACCGCCCGGCGCGTGTTCCAGGCCAGCACGCCGGCCGTGGTCAGGACCGCGACGGCCACCAGTCCCGTGACGAGAAGGGCCAGACGATTACGGAAGGACATGGCGCACGTTCCGACACGGGAGAGTCGGCGAAAATCGCCGGAGGCGGCTGTGGCGCTTGGTCATACGCAGATCCTTGTGGCCGGTCATGATCCCTGCGTGCTTGAGGGAACCACCAGCCAGCAGGATGTCGGTGCGGAAGGTATGGCGGTTGTCGTGGAAGTGCGGATCGAGCTATCGAAGTCGACGCGATCCTCTTCAGAAACAAAACCTCAAGAATTCATCAAACGACGTACGCCTGGGTCGATGAATTCTATGAAAGGCCTTCCCCGTCCGTATCGATCTTGTAGGTATAGTTGATGACACCTTGGCTATCGATGAAATTCAGCGCCGCATACTCAAGCTTATCAAGAGTGCTAGCATCCGAGCCGAGATCGACGCCGGTGTCGTAGTTTACGGTCTTCCCATCCAACTGAAAGGTGAGGACCATTGTTCCGTTCTTGCAGGACACATTGGCGTTCACTTTCTCCCCGCCATCGACGCTGACATACAATTTGCCGCCAACGACCGCTTTGAGATCTTCTTCCGAAAGTTTCTGGCGAGTCATTTATTTTCCTCTTGCTTGGGGGCTGGCCTTCGGCCGCCGTTCATTTCCGCGTTATGGTATATCAACGGCGCTCTTCCCAGCAACCTAAAAGCAATCAAGGTATGTAGCGAATACCGGCATAAACCCAGTGATTGTGCGGGATACACGCCATAAACCGGCCCGGGGACGTTTGGCTGTTCCATACGGACGGAACGCCGGTGCTTCGCAGGACGCCCGCGGAGCTGAAAAGCGCGATGGCGGTTCTGAAGTTCGACACGCGGCGGATCGACGACGCCCTCGCGGGCATGTGGACCAATGGTCTTCGCCGCAACGACGTTTTCGGCACGCGCCTCGGCTGCCGGGAACGGTCGGATATCTCCACCGACATCTTCGACAATCCCATGCGTTCGGCCGTGGACAGGCTGCTGGCGGAGGGGCGGGCCCTGGAACTGCTTGCCCGATGGATAGCGCCCTTGCCGACGACACCGGCCACGACCGAGCACCGCCTCGCCCCCACGGATCAAAGACGACTGGAAAGGGTGATCGAACGGCTTGTCGCGGATCTGACCCGGCCGCCTTCCCTTGACCGGCTCGCGGAACTGGCCGGCATGAGCCATGTGCGGCTCAACCGTTGCTTCCGAAAGGCCTATGGGAAAACGGTGTTCGAATGGCTACGCGATTATCGCTTGGAACGGGCGCGGTCTAGCGGCGCCAGGGCGACAATCGCAAGGGTTCCAATCTTCATGTGGCTTTTTCTCACATCCGTCGCGGCGGAAAACACCTCCGGCACCCCGGGCTCCAATCCCGGACTGGTGCTTGGCGAACGTTTCTCGGGTGATTGTGAGGCAACCCTCCGTGCCCGGGCCGGGCCCAGGACACCAATATCTAGGAAAAAAATAATCTTTAGAGAATTTTATCGTGACAACTTGCAAATTATATGCATTATTACTTTTATACTTGGAACAAATACCCAGAACCATCGGTGGCGGCTGGCAGCGTCGCAAAACGCTCGGCTGGAGAGGCTAACTCACGCGATACGGGGCCGAAGGAGGTTTGAGATCTGCCATGGAGACGGATGCAGTGATGACCCCGCCGAATTTTCGCGAGATGCGCGTGGTTGCCGTCCGCGACTTGACCCCCGGCATGCGTCGCATCACCCTCGCCGGGGCAGATCTGGCCCGTTTCGACAGTCATCACCTCCACGTCCGTCTGCTGTTCCCTCCTGACGGTCTTGCCCCCGGCGCCACGCCCTGCTGGCCGAGGCTCAATGCCAGAGGCGGAATCGTCTGGCCGGACGGCCGCCGCAAGCCCGACGAACGCAAATACACCCTCCGCCGCGTTGATGTGGCCGCCGGAACCGTCGACATCGACATGGTCGTCCATGCCGACACGGGCGGCCCGGGCTCGGCTTTCGCGGTCAACGCCAAGCCCGGCGATGCCGTCGGGATGGCCGGACCCGGCGGCGGCGGCATCGGCCGTGCCGACTGGTATCTCCTGGCTGGCGACGAAACCGCCCTGCCGGCCATCGGCCGCATTCTCGAAGGGCTCCCTCCGGGGAGCCGGGGCTGCGCCTTCATCGAGGTCGCCGGTGCCGCCGAAGAGCAGCCGCTCGCTCGTCCTCCCGGTATCGATCTGCAATGGCTGCATCGGAACGGGGCGCCGGCGGGGACCACGTCGATGCTCGCCGATGCCGTTTCCGCCGCCGCCGGGCCCGATTCCGGTTCCGGAGGCACGGTCTTCGCCTGGGCCGCCGGCGAGTTCGAAATGTTCCGGGCTGTCCGCCGTCACCTGCGGGAAGACAGGGGGCTCGGCAAGGCGGAACACCTGGCCGTCGCCTACTGGCGGCGCGGAATTGCCGACAACCCTCCCGAGGAACATTGAGCGTCGGTTACAGGGCGGCATCGGTCATCACCATCGGGTAGCCCCGGGAGCAGAATTCGACGCGCCCGTCTATCTGATAGGCGCCGCGCAGGATATCGCTGGTCATCGCCTCGGCCGGCGGCCCGCAGGTCAGCAGCCCGTCGGGGCCCAGCACGATCAGCATATCGCAATGGCGCATCGCCACGTTGATGTCGTGCAGGGCGATGATCGCAATTCCCCGGCAATCCTGGGTCACCCTCCGGATCACCCCCAATACATCGAGCTGCCAGCGAAGATCGAGGGCGCTGGTCGGTTCGTCGAGCAGCAGAACCGGTGGCTTGCGCACCAGGACCTGGGCCAAGCCGACCATCTGCCGCTGGCCGCCCGACATGCGGTTCAGCGCCTCGAACGCCAGACCGGCGATGCCAAGGTCCCGGAAGACCTCCTCCGTCAGAGACTCCACGTCCTGGTTCGAGAGGTCCGGACGGACGGCGCGGCAGGCGCTGACAACCGCCTCGTAGGCGACCAGCGTCGTGCCTTGCGGCAGGGTCTGCGGCAGATAGCCAATCAGGGCCCGGCGACGGGCCGGTTTCATCCGGCCGAGGGGCTCGCCTTCCAAAAGGATCTCTCCCGAATAGCCCTTCAAACCGGCCACGGCCCGTAGCAACGTCGATTTGCCGACTCCGTTCGGCCCAAGCAGTCCGACCACGGCCCCGGAGCCGATCTCCGGCAGCGAGAGCCCCTGTTGGACCACGTTGCGGCCGAAGGCGAGGGTCAGGTTTTCGACTTGGAACACGGTCATCGCCTCCTCCGCCGTTGGGTCAGGATCAAACCGAGGAACAGCGGGATGCCGACCAGAGCGGTGACGATCCCGTCGGGGATCAACACGCCGGGCACGATCAGTTTGCTGGCGATGGAGGCCGCCGACATCATGAACGCCCCGGCCAGGATGCTACCCGGCAGATAAAAGCGATGGTCCTCGCCGAAGATCAGCCGCGCGACATGGGGGCCGACAAGGCCGATGAAGCTGATCACCCCGGTGAAGGATACGGAGACGGCGGTCAGGACGCTGACCCGCAGCAACACGATTAGGCGCAAGCGTTCGACCGCCAGTCCGAAGCTCTTCGCGTAGTCGTCACCACCGCGCAGGGCGGTCAACTTCCACGCATGACCCATCGAGAGCGGGAAGCAGGCGGCGAATACGACACCGATTATGGCGATCTTGTCCCAGGTGGCGCGGGCCAGGCTGCCCATCGTCCAGAAAACGATCTGCTGCAGGCTGTCGCTGTCCGCGACGAACTGCATCAGCGAGATCAGGGCGTCGAGCACCAGCAGCATGGCGATGCCGAAGAGAATGACGGTATCCACCGTCGCGCCTAAGGCACGCGAGAGGAATTGGATCAGCGCGATCGAGCATAGGGCGCCGACAAAGGCGCCGGCGGGAAGGGCGTAGTTGGCCGGCAGCCCCTGGCCGTCGAGCTGGAAAACGATCACCAGGGATGCCCCTAGGGTCGCGGCATGCATCACGCCCAATGTGGACGGGCTGGCGAGAGGGTTGTTGAGAACGGTCTGCATCTCGGCGCCGGCGAGCCCCAGGCTGCCCCCGACACAGACCGCCATCAAGGCGATGGGCAGGCGGACTTCCCATAGAATGACGAAGGTCCCCGGCGACAACGCGGCCGGGTCGAGCAGGCCGTTCAAGACCGTCAGCACGCCCAGGCCCGCGGGGCCGGTCGCGACGTTGGCGACCACCGTTGCCAGGACGCCCGCCGCCAGAACGGCCAGCCAAACGACCCGGCGCAGGACGAAGCGCCGGTAACCCGCGGCGAGACCGACCGCGACGTTCACTGTCCCTCCTCCGACAGCGATGTCCAATAGACACCGTCGAGCGGCACCGGTTGGAAGCGTTCGAAAAAGGTCTCCAGCGTCTGCCGCGGGTCGAGATCGCCGAATTTCCCCGGATGCAGCCATTTAGCGATGGCCTGGACGGCGACCACGTTTATCGGCGTGTTATAGAAGTGATGCCAAATGGCATGGGCATCGCCGTTCCGAACCGCGGGGAGTTGGGCAATGCCGGTGCGGGCCATGGAGCGGGCCAAGGATTCGCGGGCCTGTCCGGCGCCCGCTCCGGCCCCCAGGACGATGCGGTTCGGCGTCTCGGCGGCGGTGATGGTCGAACCGATGGCGGTCGCCAGATAAACGTCCGGCGGCGCCACGATCAGTTGCTCGACATTGACCATCCCGGCGGCTCCCGGCACCAGGGACGCCCCCATGTTGATACCGCCGGCCCACTCGATGAAGCGGCCCAGCATCCCATCGCCGATCGTTTCGCAGCACTCCTCGCGGATACCGACACGACTTTCCAGGAAGACATGTGGCCGTTCGTCAACTCCGGCCAGGCGGTCGCGGACCAGATCCAACTGCTTGCCGTAGAATTCGAGGAATTCCCGAGCCTCGGCTTCGCGGCCCATCAGCTTGCCCAGCAAGGACATGCTCAACGGGGTGTTGCGCAAGGGATCATCGCGGAAATCGATGACGGCCACGGGAATCCCCGCCGCCGCCAAGCGGTCCAGGATGACCTTCTGTTTGGGCGTCGGGCCATGACCGCCGCTAAGGCTGAAGATGGCGACATCGGGATTCGAGTGGATGGCCTGTTCGATGCTGAAGGAACTGGCCGAACTCTGGCCGACCAGGGGAATGTCCTCGATTTGCGGAAACCGGGCCCGGTACTGGGCGTAGGTGGAGGGATCGAGTTGCTTCAGGTCGCCTCCCATGCCGGCGATTCGCCGGGTCGGATCCTCGCGGTCGAGAATGCCGATGGCGGGGAGATGACGTCCCTCGCCGAGGATGATCCGTTCGACCGGCACCCGCACCATGACCTGCCGTCCCGCGAGATCGGTCAGCGTCAAGGGTTCGCGGGCCTGGCCGTTCCCGGCTCCCGCGCAAAAAAGCACAAAGGCGGCCAACGCCGCGCAGACCTCTTTCATACCGTTCGTTCTCTCGTTCAAATGGTTTGTCTCGCTCGGGACACCGGAGCCTCCGGTTCCTGAAATCGTTTCCCCCCGGGGAGCGGCGTCCACGACACGCTCCCCGGGGGCTGAACAGGCGGGCTCAGAAATCCAGTTTCGCCGTCAACAGGAACGTCCGCCCCGGCTCGGCAAAGGGAAATACCCGGCTGTTGTCGGCGCCCGCATTGGCCCGGTCGACATATTTCCGATCGAAGATATTCCGGGCATCGAGGCGCAGGGTCAGGTCGCGCCATTGATTCGGGACCCATTCGCCGTAGAGGTTGGCCACATAGTAGGTCTTCAAGGGCGTATAGCCCGACGATGTCTTCACCTCGCCGTTTTTCGGCGCGTATTCATGGGACATGCCGATTTTCAGCCCGGCCTCTTCCCAACGGTGTTGGGCTTCCAGCGTATAGAGGCTTCCCAGGGCGAAGCCGTGGTAAAACGACGTGGTGCTCGGGACCGCGTTATTCTCGCGCAACCGCGTGTCGCTGAACGCGGCCCGGACGAAGCCGGTGTCGTAGGTGTACCGAACCGAGACATCGATGCCCCGGCTGTCAAGGTCGGCCGTGGTCGCCCGATTGACGGAATAAATGTTATGGGCGTCGTCTATCCGGGTGAAATTGATCGAACTATCGATCTCGAACGGCCCATATGCCATTTCGGCGCCGGCCTTGAAGCTTTTTGAGCGCGATGGCTCCAGGCCCTCATAAGTCCAGGTGCCTGAAAAATTGTAGATCGCCGATTCTCCCAGCGGGATGCCCCCGAATACGTTGCTGTAACCGACATAGGGCGTGATCCAGGAGGCCAGGTCGTATTCCGCGTTGATGTTGCCGCTGAGGCCGAAATTGTCGAAATCGGACCCTTCGATCCCTTCGAACCATTGCCGGTCGCCACGAAATCCGAAGGATACGCGACCGTTTTCGATGGGAGAAAGCCTGGCCTGGGCGAAGAACCCCACATTGGTGGCCTTTTCACTGTATTTCGATCCGATGGCACCGCCGGAAGACCCGTCGTCATAGAAGTCGAGTCCGGCTTTTACCGTTCCGGGGTCGAAGGTGAAGGTGTTGGAGACTTCGCCGCTGAAGGACCGAATCTGCGACCACCAGCCGGGGACAAGCTTGACCTTCACCTCGTTGTAGTTCACCGAGATATCCGGGTTGATCCAGTTGCTGGGCTGTTCGTCCACATAGGAAGTCGTTATCGTCGTGCGATCGTACAGCACGTCCCGCATCTCGCTGGAGAACGTCACTCCGGCGAAATTCGGCCGATTGGGCCGCACGCCTTCGTCCCTCAGCCGGTCGACCGAAAATTCGAGGCGAGAGCCGCCGTTGCCGTTGGCCGCCAGTTTCACCAGGCCGTCGATCGCTTCCGGCGCCGTCCCGGCGACCTGGTCGCCGTCTCCATCCTTATAGCTGTTGCCGCCGGCGTTGGAGAAGTAACCGAGGGCCTCGAAGGTCTCGCCTCGCGCCGCCACGGCCCCCTTCTCGGTAAAGCCCTCGGTATTGGTATTGTATTCCAGGGAGACGAAGCCGCCGCGGTCATCACCCGGAGCCAGCATATCCCGGGCGTCCTTGGTTTCGAACTCGACCGCTCCCCCCAGAGCTCCTGGACCCGCATCGGCCGGTGCCACGCCCGGCTCGATCCGCACTTCCTTCAGCAACTCCGGATCGATGACCAGGGTTCCCATGTGATGGAACGTGGAGTTCACCTGACGGGCCCCGTCGATTTTCACATTGAGTTGCTGATCCTCCAGTCCGTGGACATACAACTTTTGAGATATCGGAATGGCGCCGCCGACGGTCACCCCAGGTTCCGTCGTGAAGATGTCCTTCAGGTCGCTCGGGTTGCTGCGTTCCATGGTTTCGGCGTCGACGACCTTGCCGCCCGGTTCGACATCGCCAGGAGGGCTCGCCGTAACCGAAACCGGTTGCAGGACCATGGTTCCGTCTTCCGTCTTCTCGCCTGCCTCCTGGCCAAACGCACCCGCCGGAACCAGAATCCCGGCCGCGCCCAGGAACAGCGCCACGCCCCCCAACAGTCGCGCCCGCCCGACGGGGCCCGCTCCAGGACGCCCTCCCCGGCCCCTCAAACCGCCGGTTTCTACAGCAACTCCCCCAACTACACCCATGGTCGATAACTCCGCTTGAAATTATATTTGCGAATAACAATAATTATCAGATGGTTTTTTGGGGGGCCATAACGCCGGCATTTGCGCGATCGCCAAAGTTGTTTGCGAATGCTTTCCGGCAGAGGGCACGGCAACCCACACGGTGCGCCCGACGATGGAGGCCCGGATATGACGATTGTCAGGCAAAGAACCGACGGCGGAAAAAGGACGATCTTTAGCCCCGGCGTCGGCGTCCAGCCGTTATCCTCGGCACGTCAGCCTTTTCGCCTCAAAATCCTCGACGATGAAGAGCCGGATAGATGTCGCCTGCCTTGCGAGATTCTCCAGGGAAACTACGGCTGCCAGATATGCCGCCCGGGGATGCTGGTTCATACCAGCGATACCTGCCCGTTGCGCGACTTGACGACCGAAGTCACAATTTCTCCCGGGGCGACAATCTTCATCATCCTCGAGGGTGAAGTGGAACTACTGTTGGGAAAACGCCGCTTGAGACTTGGCGCGGGCGGCACTACCCCGACGGGGCATGTCTTGTCGTTCCAGAGGCCGACCCGCGTCATCCGGCGTGTGCGGGACGGGGTGCGCCTGCGTAAGGTTTTGATCCGAATGGCTCCGGACTGGTTTGCGGCGGCCGGTCTCGATTTCCGGCACTGCAATCCCGGGGCCGCGGAGTTTCTTGACCGCAACGGGGCGTGTTTTACCTGGAAACCGACCAAACGCGCACAAAGCTTGTCCGAACAGATCCTGAATCCGCTGACACCTGAGTCGGCATTGGAAAACATGCTGGTTGAGAGCCGGGCGATCGAGCTTGCCGCGGAGGCCCTTTCGCAGGTCGCAGCCGAGGGCGGTACGACCGGCGCTCCCTGTGCCCCCGGAAACCCGATCGATCCTCTGAAGGCTCAGCGTATCCGAGATGAAATCATCGCCGGATTGTCGTCACCGCTTCCCCTTAGGGAATTGGCCCGGCAGTTCGGAATGAGCCCCGCCTCCCTGCAGCGGTTTTTCAAAGCGAACTACGGCAAAACGGTCGCCGAGTTTATTCGCGAGCAGCGCCTGATCGGAGCCCGGGATGCGTTGCGTTACGAGGGGATGAGCGTAAGCCAGGCCGCGTATCTCGCGGGGTACTCGACGCCTGCGAACTTCGCCACGGCATTCAAACGAGCCTTTGGCATTTCACCTTCCGATATCCGACGCTAAACGCTGCGAATGCTATGTCCTGCTTGGTGAAGGGTTTCGGATGCCGCGAGGCATACGCAAACCGAACCCGCGGGCCGGGTTCTACTTCAAACTAGAGGAAGTTTCCCAGGGCAGGTCAATTTTCCCGCCGTATCCCAAGACGACAAACCCGGCCTCAGAGGCCGGGTTTGTTGTTTGGTAACGGGAGCCCGCAACCAGCACGAATTGCTGATTTGGACGCTTTCTCCACCCGGTCCAAAGGCAGGGTAAGGAAACCACGACGTCGGGCGGACGCCGTGGTTTCCCGGCTCCGCTATCTGGCGAGGGCGCGGCCGTAGGTTCTCGCCGGGCGGTAGGGGACGGCCGACTTGCCGAAGTTGGGGCCGTATTGCTGCCGCAGGGCGGTCTGGTTGAAGCCGCCCAGCCGGACCGTCGGCGACGTGTTGCCGAGCGGCGGGATGTTCTCCGGCGGGCGGATGCTCTGGACCTTCTCTTCCAGGGTCTGGTTGAGGCAGCCGAAACCGGAGGCCTTGTCATCCCCGATCTCCACCTCGACACAGGCGTTCTGCGCCGAGGCCGCCTCCGCCAGCAGGACCGCCGACAGGATCACGAACATGGTCAGTTTCATCGCCGCACCTCTTTCCGTCATCAGATCACCGTTAACTCTCCGGACCGCCGGCGGCCCTACTCCGTCCGTTTCCGGCCGTCGGGGCCCTCCGAGCCTTCGCTGCCGCCGCCGTAGCCGATGACCTCGACGGTGATGATCGACGGCAGGTCGTTCTTGCGGGCCGCCGCCTGACGCGACGCCTCCTTGGCCGCCTCCGAGGCCGCCTTCTGGCCCTCGTCGCCGGATTCGACGGTGAAGCTGACATCGCCGCTGTCCTCGGACGGCGCGACCCCGTTCATCTCGCCGGACACCTGGATGTTGTCGGAGTTGAGCACGAGAAGGGCCGAGACGTATACGTCGCCGCTGACCCGGATACCGGCGTCGCCGGCGTCGACCGTGCCGAACGGCGCGACCAGGTCGACGTCGCCGGGCTCGACGCCGGTGGCGCCCTTGACCGTGCCGATGCCGGAACCGCTCATGTCGGCCCGTTCGACGATCTCGGTGACGCCGTCGGCATCGGTGACCACTTCCGACGAGGCGGGCACCCGGATCGTCTTGGCCCCGCGCCCGGCGTCGATGTCGCCCTCGCTGGCCCAGACGATCACGTCGCCGCCGCCGAAGGTCAGGACGCGGGACTGGTTCACCTCCACGTCGTCGCGGGTGAAGATGTTGATGTGGCCGTAATCCAGGGTGACCAGGCCGGCCCCCGTGTCGACCGCCTCGGTAAGGGCCGCCACCTGCAGCCCGCCGCCCGGGGCCAGCACCTGGAGGTCGCCGCCCGCCTGGGTGCGGAGGGTGATGGAGCGCGCCTGCACGCTGCCCGACCACGCATCCCCCGGAAACAGCGTGGCGATGGCGGCATAACCCCGCTCGTATCCGCCGGTTTCCTGGGCGCCGGTGTAGTCGCGGCCGGCGTTGCGCAGTTCCTGCATGTAGACTTGGCGGACGAACTGCTGCTGGGTCGGTTCGGGCAGGGTCAGGAAGTAGGCCCAGGCATCGAGCGGCGACAAGGTCTGTCCGGTCAGCCCCTCGATGAAGGAAACCAGCCCGCGCCGGGTCTTGTGCTCGACGCCGTCGACCGTGGTCTCCACCTCGTCGGTCAGGTAAATCGGCACCGTCGCGCTGTCCGCCGTGGTGGTCAGCCAGCTTTCCATGGAGCCCACGTTGGCCGGGTCCAGATAGGCCGCGGTGAAGGCGTCGTAATCCGGATCGCCGCCGTTCAGCCCGGCGAGGAGCGAAATGCTGGCGCCTTCCTCGGGCAGGCCGTAGATGACGGTCTGCTCTATGCCCTGGTTGTTCTCCGTGTAGTTCCGGTTGCCGACGGAATGGATCACCAGCGTCTTGCCGTAGATGTCGCGGCCCGCCGCGAGCACCAGCCCGCCCGGCCCCTGCACCCGGACGTCCGCCCACCGGCCGATCTGGGAGACGTTGTAGGACATGTCGACGATGTCCTGGCCGGCCTGGAGGATGGTGACGTCGGTGGCGTGAAGGTTGCGCAGTTCGTAGTCCAGGTTGCGGATGTCTGTGCCGGCGACGAGCCAGGTCTCCTCGTTGGTGATGACGCTGTCCGAGAGGATCGACCCCTCGAGGGCATAGACCCGGCTCGGCTCGTAATCGTTGACCACCATGGGCAGTTCTTCGGGATTGCCGCCCGCGTACACGTCATACGCGGTTTCGGCCTCGTTGGTCAGCCTGGTCTGCATGGCGTAGCTTGCGCTGGTCAGGGATATGTCGGGAGAGAACACGGACGGAAGCTCGTCCGCCAGCCCCCGCGACATCAGGAGATGGCCGAGGTCGATATCCGCCGCCGCCAGTATCTGCAGGTCGCCGGTGGTGGCCGGCATCAGCCAGATGTCGCCCTCGTTGAAGACCGAGCCGTTGAGCGCGGTGATGTGGGTCTTGGACGGGAACAGGTTCCCCCCGGCCAGGACCTGCATTCCGTCCGCCGCGCCGCCGGAGCCGACTTCGGTATCGCGGACGTAGAAGGGATTGACGTTGCTGCCGGATTCCGTGAGGCTCGGATCGATGAGAACGATATCGCCGCCGGCCGTCTTGAGGTCGAGGGCGGAGCGGTCGGTATAGCCGCTCATCAATCCGCCGCCGGTCTCGCCGGTCAGCAGGGGATCGACCACCGATTGCAGCGTCAGGTCGCCGAGCGTGCTGACCGTCATGGTGGTGTCGCCGAGGGCCAGGATCGGCGCGAGCTGGTACGATCTCACGTTGCTCGGGGTGTTCGTGTACCAGTAGGAAACCGTCCGTCCCATGGCCAGTTCGGCGGCCTTCAGGGCCGCCTCGCCGCGGCCGTTGTAGTACTGGCCGCCGCGGATGGATCCCTGCGCCGAGACGCTCAGGCTGCCGCCGTTGCGCAGTTCCAGGGTCTTCGCCTCGCCGGTGGTCGTGCCGCCGCGCACGCGCCCGTTGGTCGGCATGTAGACCCCGAGGTCGACGAGGTCGCCGCCCGCGGCCACGCTCACATTGCCGCCGCCCAGGGCGCCGACGCCGGTCTTGAATTCGCCGTAATCGACCCACCAGCTCGACTGGATCGCGAAAACGTCCGTGTAGCCGACGCCGGAGACATAGGTCATCTCGCCCTGGGTCTTGAGCCATTCGGCGAAGATCTGGCCCTCGCTGCTCGGGAACTCGACCCGGACGTCGCCCTGCGTGTCGATGGACAGGTTGCCGCCGAGGATGCCGTATTCGGCGTCGGCCGGGTCGGTGAAGTCGGTGTAAGTCGTGGTGTCCAGCCGGCCCGCCGTGTAGATCACCGATTCGAACTCCTGCAGGACCAGGTCGCCGCCGGCCGCGACGTCGATGTCGCCGGTGCCGGTCCGGACGACCTGCCCGGCGCCGCTGGCGCCGACGGTCAGCGTGCCGCTCCCCGACAGGGTTTCCGGCGACAGCACGGCCATCGCGCTGGCCGAGGCCAGGTCGGCGCCGGAGACCAGCCGCAGGCTCCAGGAGTCGGCGTCGAGCAGTTCGCCCGTGGAATCGGCGGTCGAGAACCCGTCGGAAATGTTGCCGTGGATGTTCAGGTCGCCCGCGGCCCGAAGGGTCAGGGTGCCCTCCCGCGACGCCAGGGTGGACAGGTCCCAGTCCGAGGCGAGTTCCAGATCGCCGTCGCTGTAGATGTCGATCCCGGCGGCCAAGACCGCCCCGGCGGCGGCGGCCCCGGAGATGCCGGACAGGATCCCGGCAGCGCCGGCGGCGAAGCTGTCGGCATCGCTGGTCGCGGCCGCCATCACCGAATCCACGGTCGCCCCGTCGTAATCGTCGACGTCGTAGCTCTCGACGCCCTCGATCACCACCGACCGGGCGCCGACGACCGAGGCATTCAGCGTGGTGTTGGCGATCTGGCTGCGCGCCGTGCGCAGGCGGACCACGCCGCCCTCGCCGCCGGAGACGTCGATCGTCCCGCCCTGGACCGCCAGCGCGCCGTCCGCCGCTTCCAGGAGGATCCGGCCGCTGCCGATCCCGTCCGTGGTGTCGGTCGCCCCGGCCAGCAGGCTGGCGCCGCTGGTCATGGTCAGGCCGTCGCCGGCGGAGATTGAGATGACGCCGCCGTAGGTGTCCGTGGCGTCGATGGTGCCGGTAATGATGACCGACCCTTGGTCGGCGACCAGGGTGAATTCGCTGGTGGTGGTCGTTCCGTCGATGGTCACGTCGCCGGTGCGGATGCGGAAGTCCCGCGACGCGGTAAAGCCCGCCGTGGTCAGCCTGTCGCTCAGGGCCCCGAAGTCGGCCAGGGTGTCCACGTCCAGTTCGAAGGAGCCGCCCGCGCCCTCAGTGCCGGCCTGGGCCGAAATGGTGCCGTCCAGCGCCACCGTGCCCCCGCCGTAGGCGGCGGCCGAGAGCGTTCCGGCGTCCCCGCCCCCGGCATCGGCCGAGAGGTTAAGCGCCGCGCCGCTCTCGACGTTCACGTCGCCGTCCTGCGCGCTCAGGCCGATCCGCCCGCCGTCCGCGTATTCGGTGACATCGTTGAACGCCTTGCCGAAGCCGCTGACGTCGATCACCGACCCGTCGGCGAGAACCACGTCGCCGTCGGTGGCGGTCAGATCGACCGCGCCGCCGAGGCCGAGGATGTAGCCGCCGAACAGCACCTCGCCGCCGGTGAGCGACCATCTGGTGCCCAGGCTGTCCATTTCGGTTTCCGCCGCGTCGCCGGAAGCGGCGACGCTGAGGGTGCCGGTCGTCGTCACCTCCTGGGCGCCGGCGTTCCGGCCGGTCAGCACCGGCGCCGTCAGGGTCACCGAGGCCGCCCCGGCGTCGAGGCCGCCGTCGCCCTCGGCGACGATCCGGCCGGTCCCGGTCAGTTGCACGCTGTCGAAGCCGCGCACCGCCTTGGCGCCGTCGCCGAGCACCAGTTCCCCGGCGGTCAGGGACAGGGTCCCGCTGCCGACGCCGGTCGGTTCGGTGAAGCTGCTCGACGTGTTCTCCAGGGCGATCGTGTTGCCGTCGATGGAAATGCCGGTCGAGACGTAGCCGACCAGGGCGGCGGTATCGAAGGTCACCGAGGCCATGCCGCCCAGATCGACCGAATCGTAGAAGTCGATGGTCGAATAGCTGCGCAGGGTCAGCCGGTCCGCCCCGGCGAGCGCCGCGATGGACGCCGCGTCGAGGACCAGCCCGGAGCCGCCGCCGAACCCGATGCTGCCCGCCCCGAGGGACAGGGCGGCGCCGGAAAGCTGCGCCTGGCTGACCTCGGTGTCCTGGGTCGCATCGATCAGCAGCGAGGCCCCGCCGTCCAGCCGGGCCCCGGCGCCGATCTCGATCAGGCCGCCGGTGGCGGTGTCGACGGTCCCGCGGACCACCTTGACCGCGTCGCCGTTGGACAGCCGGATGACCGCGCCCCAATCGCTTTCCGCGGTCGTCACCACGTCGTCGGAGGTATCGTCGGTTCCCTGGTCGTCGATCACCTCGGCGATCTGCGGCGTGACGATCAGATCGCCCGCCCCGCCCGAAATCTCGCCCTCGGCGACCAGCACGCTGCCGTCGGCGATTTCGATCCCGTCCGACGCGGTCAGGATGATCTCGGGCGACGACAGGGTGCTGTCCTCGCCGTTGCGCACCACCAGATCGGTGGCGGTGACGTCCAGGTGCAGGCCGTCGCTCTCGCTGCTGCGCGTGCCGCCGATCAGCAGGCTGGCCGCGCCGAACTCGCTGAGCAGGGACGGGTCGAGGATCAGGTAGCCGGTCAGGCCGCTCTGGTCGTAGCCCGCCCCGACCACCGCGATCTTTTCGGCGGCGATATCGACCAGGCCGCCGCGCCCGCCGGTGGCGGCCTGCGACTGGACCTGCCCCTCGAGGACCAGGTCCTGCGCCGCGGCGAGCACCAGCGACCCGCCGTCCATGGGCAGCCGCGGCGTCACCGGTACCTCGCCGGTCTCGCGGTACACCTTCAGCTTATAGGCGTCGGAGGAGAAGAAGGTGTTGGCCGTGGTCTCGTTGTATTCGCTGTAGGTGCGGACGACGTCGCCGCTCATCACGCGCCAGACCGAAGACAGGGAGTCGCTGGCGCCGCTGTAGGCATTGCCCATCCGCCCTTCCATCAGGACGGTTCCGTCGGCCAGCACCGAGGCCGTGCCGCTGGCCGTTCCGGCGCTGTCCGGAACCATCTGGACGGCATAGGCCCCCGGCAGCAGCGCGTAGCTGGCCGGCAGCAGGGTGTACCATCCGGCCGGCAGCCCGTTGCCGCCGGAGAGCCAGACCTGGTTGCCGGACGACGTCGTCGTGGACGAACGGGACGGCAGGATGGCGTACATGCCGGACAGGTCCAGAACGTCGTGCGAACCGCCCGGCCCCGGCACATGCTCGTTCGCGTAAAGGTCGCCGCCGCCCCGGATGTCGACCACCGATCCCTCGGCGATCTCCACTTCCGGCGCCTCCAGCGTGATCTGCTTCTCCGGCGGGGCGTCGATCTCGTCGTTGTCCACCATCCAGGATTCGCCGTTGTCGAGATAGCCGTAGAGGACGTCGAGGCCGTAGCCCGAAACCGAGGTCACGCTGCCGTCGGACAGGGTCAGCCGGGTATCGGCGGACAGGGTGATCGTCCCGAACGGCGCGCGCAGCGTGCCGCCCTGCTCGATGACCGGCGCCGTCAGGGTCAGCGACCCGCCGGCCGACAGCGGGGCCGCCGCGGTGCCGTTCTGTTCGACGACGATGGCGTCCGCCGCGCTGACCGTCGCCGCCATCCCCGTGGTCGGGTAGACCTGCGCGGCCTTCAGCGTCAGTTGCCCGTCGGTCACCAGGGCCGACGTCTTGGCGGTTCCCCCGGTCAGGACGATGTCGGCGGCCTCGAACAGGGTTTCCGCGTAGCCGCGGATGGTTGCGCTCTGGTAGACCTCGATGACCGAGGCGATCAGCGACAGCATGCCGGACACCGAGTCGGCGGCCTCCGGGCTCGTCGAACCGCTCAGTTGGATATACGGCGCCTGCAGGGTGGAACTGGATCCGTTGGGATTGACGATGTCGCCGCCGACGGAAATCGTCCCCGGCAGGGACAGATCGACGTTGTCGAACCGCACCACCCCCGTCGTCGACAGCGACAGGTCGGCGAAACCGCCGGTCTCGACGACGGACGCCACGACGGTCGGCCCCGCGCTGGCCTGGCCGATGGCGTAGAGGTCCCAACTCGGGTCGCCCGGCATCCAGGAGGCCAGTTCGGCCACGTCGGCCGGATTGAGGCCGTAGGCCGTCGGATCGACGTCGGCTCCCCCGCCGCCGCCGGAGGTCTCGGTAACGAGGATATCCGCCGAGGAGGGAAGACCCGCGATGGCATCGACGTATGCCTGCGTGAAAATGAACGGATCCCCGGAGCTGAAATACCCGCTGAGATCTCTGCCGATCACATCCTTCCAGTCTCTGACGCCGTCGCCGTTGGTATCCGGGTACCTGCCGTTCCAGAAAGTGCTGATGATCTCCTGCAGCAGATCGAGGTTGCTTGAGCTGCTCGACGAGGCGACCGAGAGCGACCCGCCGGAAGCGTTCGTGCCACCGGCATAGGCCCGCAGCCGCCCCTGGACGGTGCCGACGCCGGTAAAGCTGATCGCGCCGCCGTCGCTGGCCAGCGTCACCAGCCGCGCGGTGCGGCCGGTCCCGGTATCGATGGTGCCGCTGGTTCCGGACACGTCGATCAGGGTGTTCTCGTCGATTTCGATCTCGGCCGCGTCGAGGCTCACCGAGCCGCCGTCCAGCACCTTGCCGGTCGCCCGCCCTCGCGTATCCGTGTAGATCACCGGCACGCCCTGCGCCAGCAGTTGCGCGTCGGCGCCCAGCGTCAGGGTGTCGCCCGCCGCCAGCAGGATCGACCCGGCCGGCGCCTCGATGGTGCCGTCGACGGTGACGTCGCCGCCGCTCAGGGCGATCGTGCCGCCGATGTCGGTGGCGAGGGAGGTTCCCGCGCCGAGCTGGATCGTGCCGTCGGCATCGATATCCAGCGATGTCGCCGCGAGCGCCTCGCGCTGGTACAGCGGCAGCACGGCCAGCGAACCGATCTGGTCGATCGGCGTGCCGGTGGCCGCCCCGGTCAGGTCGGCGCCGCTCAGATCGACGCTCACCGGGACCTGCGAAATCTCGGCCCCGTCGGCGAAGGTCACGTTCCCCGAGGTGACGATCTGCACCCCGCGGAAGCCGAGGCTGCCGTACAGGTCCTCGGCGAGGTACAGGATGGTGGGATCGCTCGGCGCGGCGCCGCCGATCTGCACCTCGCCGTCGACGTTGAGCGAAATCGTCCCGCCGGCCCCCGCCGCGTAGCCGCGGAGATCCATGTTGTTTAGGCTTTCGGTATCGGCGCCGTTCAGGCTGATGGCGCCGCCATCGCCGGCGGCGACGCTGATCGCGCTGCCGTCGGAGGTGACCCAGCCGCCGCCGGAAACGTCCAGCCGCGCGCCCTCCTCGGCCAAGATGACACCGCCCGTCTTGCCTTTCGCAATGGTGATCGTTCCGCCGTCGATCGCCGACTTGGCGCCGGAAACCGTATCGGTCAGGCCGTTGATCCACATGCCGCTGACGTCGAGGACCGCGTTGGCGCCCAGCGAGATCGTGTCGAGCCCGCCCTGGATCGTGATCGACCCGCCGTGGGTCTCGATGGTGCCGTTGATGGTGACGGTCGCGCCCTGGGTGATCGGGGCGTTGATCGTCAGCGCGGCGCCGGGATCGAGTTTCAGGGCGACGCCTTCCTCCAGGGTGAAGTCCCCGGGGGCGTAGAGCCCGATGGTGCCCATCCCGGAGTCGTTCAGCAGGTCCGACGACAGGTAGGCCGTCTTGACGCTGCCCGACTGATAGAATTCATCCAGGTTGCTGAGGTCGTCGGCGAGGAGGACCGGATCGTCGGTCACCACGATATCCGTCGGCGACCAGGACCGGTTGGTCTGGCTCTGATCGCCGATGAGCAGCGTTCCCGCCGACGCCTTGGTCCCGTACAGCGCCTGGCGCTCGCCGGTGATGACGCTGCCGTCGACCTGCCCCTCGAGCACCAGGGCCTCGCCGGCCCAGATCTGGATGGAACCGGCGTCGCGGCCCTCGGTGTAGCCGCCCTCCCAGGTCGCCTTCTGGGCGCGCATCGAGCGGTAGGTCTGGGTGACGCCCCAGCGGTCGCTGGTCCGCACGAAATCGCCGGCGAAGCCGACGTATTCGATATCCGGCATCGCGTCGCTGATGTCGTAGACCTTGCCGTCGGCGCCGAGCAGCTTGGTCGTGCTGACATAGCCCGAGTCATAGGTCACCGAGCCGCCGGAAACGTCGAGCACCGACCCGTCGCGGGTGATCACCGAGCCGCCGGACTTGAGGCTGATGCTGCCGCCTTCCGTCGAAAGTTCGAGCAGGTTGGTCTTGCCCAGGCCGACCCAGGCCGAGACGTTGGCCAGCGGCGTGCCGAACCATTCGCCCGGATCGCCGCCCCAGTCGACCCCGGCCATCGTGCCGTCCTCGAAGGTGCCGCTGTCGCGGGTGTCGACGTAGATCGTCTCGCCGCGCAGCCAGGAATCCCGGTACAGGACCGTATCCGCCAGCTCGGCGATGCGCAGTTCGGCCTCGACGATGTTGCTGTCCATGGACAGGATGATGCCGGTCAGCCCGGCGGTGCTCAGATAGGCGTCCGAGTCGATATAGATCATGCTGCCGTCGGCCACCCCGCCGGTGGTTCCGTCCGGCGTCGCCGGCGCCAGCGGGTTGGCGCTGGCCACGACCGAGATGTCGCCGGCCGGGACCACGACCGAGGCGCCCGTTTCCACGGTGATCTCGTAGCCGCGCAGCTCGACCCGGCCGGGATCGTACAGGGTATCGACGGAGCTGGCTTCCAGCTCGGTGGTGTCCGTCATGTCGGGCTCGACCAGGATGACGCTGCCCTCGGCCAGAGTCAGCGTCCCCGCCACCCAGCTTCCGGCGTAGGACTTGTTGTCGGACCCGAACGCGGTCATCCCCTGTTCCCAGGCCTGCAGGCGGACCGACCCGCCCAGGTTGCTCAGGGCCGTGCTGGCGTACAGGAAGCCGTTCTGGGTCACCTCGCGGCCCTGCATCGTGATGTCGCTGCGCGTCGAGATGACGAGCCCGTTGTTGGTCACGCTGTAGCCGACGTCCGCCGCCCGTTGCTCCATCCCCGGCAGGATCGTGTTGGCGAGGTAGGACAGGAACTTGTAGCCGGACCACCAGCTACCGGACAGCGCGCTTTGCGCGGTGCTGTAGCTGAACAGCCATTCCGACGGCGCGGACACCGCCACGTCGAAACCGCGGACCGCTTCGTGGTCGATGGTCGACGGGATGTCCTCCGACTGCGAGTCGTAGAGGTAGACGGTCTCGCCGGCCGCCATGATCACCTGGCCGTCCGGCGCGCTGATGATCCCGGCATTGACCACATGCGGGGCGAACAGCATCGCCTTGCCGCCGCTGTCGGTCTGGATGACCGCGCCGGCCTCGACAATCACGTCGCCCGGCGCGTCGCCGATCACCAGCGCCGGATCGCTCTGGCTGTTTTCGTCGTTGTACAGGTTGGCCGCCGCGCCGGACTCGCCGAAGGTCGGCTTCACGATGTTCAGCGCCGACGAGGAGTCCTTGTGGGCGTACAGCATCGTGTTGATGCCGGCCATGAACTGCTCGTTGGACAGGCTGAGGGAGGAAGCGATGACGGAATGGGTATTCACCTGGCTTGTGCCGGTGAAGATGATCCCGTTGTTGTTGATGACGTAGACCTGTCCGTCGGCCTGGATGTTCCCCTGGATGGTGGAGGGGGCGAGGTTGGGGTCGACGACGCGGTTGAGGGCGATCCAGGACGCGGAGTCCTGATCGAAGGTCAGCGTGGTGTCCTTGCCGAGGTTGAAGCTGTCCCAGGTGAGGATGGCCTTTTCCTGGTTCTGGTCGATGGTGACGTAGTGGTGTCCGTCGACCACCTCCTCGGTCGGCAGGTCGGCGCCCTGCCACAGGGCGGTTCCGCCGTCGGTGGTATCGGGGGTGTAGTCGATGCCGAGGTCGGCATCGGTGACGGCCGGGACCAGTCCGCCGGCGGTCAGGCCGTTGGCGACGCTGACCGAGGTGGAGACGGCGAGGTTTCTGGCGGCGATCTGGGCGGCGCGCATGGAGGCGTAGGCCTGGTTGGCGCGTTTGTAGGCGCCCTGTGTGGCGCGGGTCGCCTGTGCGGCGGCCTGGGCGGCGGCCTGGGCGGGCGAGGCGGCGCTGGCGGCACGGCCGAGGTTGCCGGCCTGGGCCTGCTGGGTTGCGATGAGGATGGCGAGACAGGAAGCTCCGGCCATGAGCAGCCGGCGGTACGAGACGTAGGGCTTCTGCACTCGAACGAGGGTGGGGGAGTGATGCGTCATGGCCGGAATTCCTTGTCGGTCGTGGTTTATCGGTCGTTTCTGGATCGATGGTGTCTTGGGTCAGTTCGCGGCGCTGGCCTGGAAGGCGTGCGGCCGCTCGGGCACCGGCGCCGGTTCCGGGATGTCTTCAGCCTGCTCCGGGGCGTCCGCCTCGCGAGCGGCTTCGGGTTCATCCTGGCCGGCGGCTTCCTTGCCCGTTGAACTGTCGGCCTCGGGAACCTCGACGGCCGGGGTTTGGGCGGCGAGCTTGGCGACCTCCTCGCGCAGATAGGCGATGAGCTGCTGGACGAGGCGGTCCCAGATCTCGAGCTGGGCGCGCAGATGGGCCGGCGCGACGCCGCCGAGCACGTTGATCTCAAGGGTCAGCACGAGCATCCGCTCGCTCAGGTGCAGGCGGGCGAAGCGGCGGGTGGCGTTCCAGGCATTGACCAGGGACAGCGGCAGTTCGCCCTGGACCCGGAAGGCGGCGAGGAAGGTGGCGTCGGCGAAGCCGGTGCCCTTGCCGTTCGGACCGGTGCCGAGCAGCGGGTTGGCGAAGCGGATCTCGAAGGCGAGGCCGCCGGTGGCCGAGCGCAGGATCGGGGCGTCGTTGGCCTGTCCGGCGACGTCCTCGGCGCGGTATCCGGCGGCGAGCAGCATCTCGCGCAGGGCGTCCGGGGTCAGGGCCTCGATCAGGGTCTGTTCGGTCATCTGTGGGTTCTCCTGGTTCAGGGTCTGGGTCATCTTACTTGGCGGCCTCTTCGGCCAGCCTGGAAAGGGCGAGTTCGTCGATGGCGGTCGGGTGGCGCTTGAGCAGGCCGTCGAGATAGGCCTTGCGGGCTTTCTGCTGGGCCGTGCGGCGGAGCTGGGCGCGCAGGCTCTCGCGGACCTCCTCGAAGGCGCGCGGCCCGGCCGGTTTGGTGTCGAGCAGCCTGACCACGTGCCAGCCGTCGTCGAGGCGGATCGGGTTGCTGACCGCGCCCTTGGCCAGGCCGGCGGCGGCGTCGCGGATCGGCCCGACGATCCGGTCCTCGGGCACCCAGCCGATCTCGCCGCCCCGGGCCGCCTCGGCGGCGTTGTCGGAGTATTCCTTGGCCACCGCGGCGAAGTCGGCGCCGCGGGCCCGCAGCTTGCGGGTCAGCGCGGCGAGCTTGTCCCGGCCCGCCGCCTCGGCCTGGGCATCGCCCTTGGCCGCGGCGATGAACACCTGGGCCAGGCGGTAGCGCCGCGGCATCATCAGGGCCGCCTTGTTGGCCGCGTAGGCGGCCTTGATCTCGGCCTCCGAGGGCACGCCCTCGGGCAGCGCGGCGGCCGATTGCAGGAACAGCTCGGCCAGCGCCTCCTCGCGCAGCCGGGCCAGTTGCGCTTGGGTCTCCGGCTTGTCCTCGAACTTCTGTTCGCGCGCCTCGGCCAGCACCATCCGGCGCACCAGATAGGCGCGGACCGTCTGCGAGAGCACGGCCGGGTTGCCGGCCAGGGCCTCGCGGTCGGCCTCGGGCAGCCCTTGCAGATAGGCCCGGATCTCGGCCGCGGCCACGGGGGCGCTGCCGACGCGGGCGACCACGTCGGCAGCGCTGGCGGAGGAGGTGACCGCCGGGGAGATCAGGGACAAGGACAGGGATAGGGACAGGGTGAACAGCAACGGCAGGGCGCGGCGCGGGGCAAATCTCATGACACGGCAACTCCGGTGGGGATCGATCCGGTCCACGCTAGAGGCGGCGCGGGACGGCACGCACCGCGCAACGGTGACAGTTTGTTGAACTTCCATGGCCGGCCTCATCGCCGCACCTGCTGGTCGAGCAGCTTGTCCCGGTAGTCCTGGACCAGGTTCTGCAGCTCGACCTTCTTGAAGCCGAGGAACGGCTCGCGGGTCTTCAGCACGTCGCCGAAGCCGACCGCGGCGTAGCGCTCGAGGATCTCGCTGCCGACCTTGAACAGTTCGACGTTGTTGGCCTCGCAGGAATTGACCCGCACGGTCAGCTCCTCCTTCTCGGCCGCCAGCTTGGCCCGCGCCGCCTCCTTGGCCCGCGCCACCCCGGCCGCCTCGTTGTAGGCGGCCTTCCACTTCTCCAGCGTTCCGCTCAGCGCCTCGATGTTGGCGATCAGCGTCTCGACCTTCTTGTCGAGCGCCTTCAGTGCTTCGTCCCGGTCGGCGATCCGCTCCTTGTAGTCGGCCTCCTTGCGCGCGACCTCCTCGGGATCGGGCCGCGCCGCGACCTCGGCCTCGAGCGCGGCGATCCGGCTCTCCGCCCCGGCGACCTGCGCCTGCAGCGCCGCCCGCTGGTCCTCCAGGGCCCGCTGCTGGACGATGGCGCCGCGCAGCGCGCCGCGCAGCTTCGCCTCGGTGTCGTCGTCGGCCCCCGCCGGGCCGGCCGGGAACCACACCAGCACGGCCGCGGCGAGAGCCCCCGCGAGAGAGACGATGAATGTACGGTTCCGGCCCATCAGAACTTCGCCGCCACGTCGGCCTGGATGATGTCGACCGAATAGGCCACCCCGCCGACATTGTCGGCGCTCATCCAGCGCAGGCCGGCGCCGACGTTACGCGCCAGCTTGAGGTTGCCGCCGAGGATGAAGCCCTTGAGGTTGGTGCCGCCGAGCCCGAAGTCGGAGTCGGTGAAGCCGTCGACCACGGCATCGCTTTCCACGTACTTGTAGGCGAGGCTGGTGTTCCAGTCCCAGCGCTTCTCCATCTTCGGGGAGCCGACGGTCAGCCGCATCAGGTAGCCGAGGTCGCCGCCGTCGTATTCGCCGGCATCATCGAAGTTGTTGACCGCCTTGGCCGCCACCTCCTTCTTGTCGAAGGCCAGGTTCTTGACCACCTCGCCGTCGAGGCTGACCCGCAGGGTCTCCAAGCCGGTGTAGTCGGCCCGGCCGGTCAGGGCCAGTTCGCGGAACGGCGTGGCCAGGCCGTAATACTGGTAGGCGTCGGAGGTGCCGAGCGACGTCACCGGGGTCAGGTCGCGCAGCGCCATGTAGGTGTTGCCCTTCTGGGCGAACGAGGGCCGCGTCGCGTCGGTGTCGCAGGCGCCGCTCGAATCGGCGGCGTCGGCGCAGGGGCTCGACAGCTCGCCCTCGATGTTGTTGAAGTGGTAGTAGCCGGCGCCGAACTTGACGCCGAGGTCCTTGCGCGGCTTCCAGTCGGAGCCGGCCTGGGCGCCGAGCAGCCACTTGTCGTGGCTCGGCGTCTTCTCCAGCTGGTAGGACGCCAGGTTGAACGAGGTGTTGTAGACCGGAAAGGCCCCCACGGTGGCGAACGGCTTCATCTTGTACTTCCGCGACAGGTCGTATGTCCCCGAGACGTTCAGCCCGTCGAACCCGAGGTCGCCGTCCCAGACCAGGTCGGTGCCGAAGAACGGGTTGTCGAACCGGCCCATGTCGACGGTCACCTGCTTGTCCTTGTCCTTCAGCGCGTCCCAGTGCAGCGCGGCGCGATCGAGCCAGATCTCGTACTTCGAGAAGTTGCCCCCCGAGCCGCCGAGGCTCTGGTTGGTCGACACTGGCGAGTTGCCGCTGCCGGTGGCCAGACGGATGTTCGTCGCGAAGCCCTCGCCGAGGTCGGCGTCCATCCCGATCCGCGCCCGCAGGCGGGTCCGCTGGCGGTCCTCGTCGACGTTCTGTTCCGGCGTGTAGTAGTCGAGCAGGTAGCCCGAGCCCGCCACCAGCTTGGCGCCGTTGCCCTGGTTGATCGCGTTGAAGTCCACGGTCACCCCGGTCGGGTTGCCCTCCGGGAAGTAGATGCCCTCGTAGCGGCCGCGCAGGTCGCCGGAGAACTTGATCCGCTCGGTCCATTCCGGGTGGCTGTTGGGCGCCGCCCAGTTCTCCGCCTCGGCCTGCTGCATGACCTCGGCCTTGATCTCGTCGCGCAGTTCCTGCTTGACGATCTCCGGCACGTAGACCACCCGCTTCTCGGTCTCCTTGACCGGCGGCGGCGTCAGCTTGACCGCCCGCTCGGCATCGCGGGCCTTGGCCATCTGCAGGATCTCCTGGGCCTGGGCGATGTCGATCACCCCGCTTTGCACCATGGCCTCGAGCAGCGCCAGCGTGCTCGGCATCACGTCGTCGCCGGCATCCGCCGCCATGGCCGGCGACGCCGCCGCCAGGGCACTCAGGGCCGCGGCGGCGAACAGATGCGCCGGGCGGGTGTTCTTCATGGTCTTGGGCATTCGTCTTCCCCTGGTTACACAGTTCGGTTCGTCAGTCGGGTTCATTCGGGTATCGGGTTCGGGCAGTTGGGGGCGGTTATCCGGGCCGCCGCGCCGTCAGGCGGGCGACGATCGGCATCGGCATCTCGGCCGGCGGCGGCTCTTTCAGCTTCAAGCCGACCAGCACCTCGTTGCGGATCGCCGCGTCGACCGCCGCGTCGCCGGTCGACGGCGCCAGCTCGGCCCGGATGATCCGTCCCGAGCCGTCGGTCCACAGCCGCACCTCGAGCCGCCCGGTGAACAGCCGCGTCCGCTTGTGCTCGCGCAGCGCCTTCTCGACCTGTTCCTGGACGATGTAGGCGTACCAACCCCAGCGCGAGCCGCCGCCGCCGCGCCCGCTCAGCAGGCCCCGGCCGCCCGGCCGCCCGGCCAGGTTGAACGCGTCCCCCGGCCCCTCGCCCAGGGCATCCATGCCCAAAGGCTCCAGGTCCGAGCCGGGCTCCGGCGGCGCCTCGCTGTCGACCTCGGGAAGCGGCTCGTCGTCCTGCAGTTCCTCTTCCGGTTCCGGCTTCGGCTCCGGCTCGTCGACCTCCGGCTGCTCCACCATCTCCGGTTCCTCCTCCGCCACCTCTTCCTGTTCGGGCGGCGTGATCTCCGGTTCCGGCGGCGGGGGCGGCGGCTGGATCGTCACCATGGTGATCTCCGGGATCTTGCGCTTCGGCGGCGCGTCCCCCGACCACAGCAGCAGCGCCGTGACGCCGAGCAGCAGAACCGATCCGGCGCCGACGCCCAGCGCCGTCCCGTGGCCGCGCAGGAACGCCCGGACGCGGGGGTCGATCTTCAGGCTGACGCGCGGGGACAACCGGGGCAGTCGCATGGCTCACTTCACCAACGGCTTGGTCGCCAGGCCGACCTGGGTGATGTCGATCCGGCCCAACAGGTCGAGCACGTCCATCACGCCCTGGTACTGGGTCGCGCCGTCGCCCTTCACCACCACCGGGAAGTCCGGCGTCAGCGCCTTCTGGCTGACCAGCCGCTGCTCCAGCTCGGCCAGGCTCACCGGCAGCGTGTCCAGGAACAGCCGGCCCTCGGCGGTCACCGTGATCGCCTTGGTCTGCGGCTTCGCCAGGCTCGGCGCCGCGCTCGCCTTCGGCAGGTTCACCTGCATCCCCTGCACCGACGCCGTCGTCATGATGATGAAGATCACCAGCAGCACGTAGGCCAGGTCCAGCATCGGCGTGATGTTGATGTCGTCGTAGGGCTTGTCGTCGTTGACCTGCATCCGCCCTACTCCGCCGGCATCCGCAGCGAGCGCACCGTCTCCGACGACGCGCTCTCCGGATGGTTGCTGTAGGATTCGGCCAGACGCGTCGTCAGCTCGTCGACGAACACGTTCATCGACGCCGTGGCGTTCTTGATCCGGGTGAGGAGCCAGTTGTAGCCGAACAGCGCCGGGATCGCGACCGCCAGGCCGGCAACCGTGGCGACCAGCGCCGCCGCGATGCCCGGCGCGATCGCGTTGACGTTCACGTCGCCCGACGCGGCGATCGCCGCGAAGGTGATCATCACGCCGACCACCGTGCCCAGAAGCCCGAGGAACGGCCCGCCCGAGATGGCGATGGTCAGCAGCACCATCAGGCGGTTCATCTTCTGGTTCTGACGCACCTGCTCGGCGTCCAGCGCCGCCCGCATCGCCGCCATCGCCTCGGCCGACAGGGGCCGCCCCTGACCCGGCTTCATCCGGTGGCGGATCTCCTGCGCCGCCTGGAAGTACACCCGGTACAGCGGCGAGGTCCGGATCTTCTCCTGCTCCTCCGCCGGAACCTGGCCGCCGACCGTCGAGATCGCCTCGTTGTCGCCGTTATGCAATTGCGCCAGATCCTCCAGCACGTTGCGGAAATAGCCCTCGAACCGCCTGTCCTCCCGCTCAAGACGGCGAAGGTACAGCGCCTTGTCGGCCATCACCGCCCAGCTGATCACCGCCATCACCATCAGGATGGCGATCACCACCCAGCCGTCCAGCGTCACCGAGTTGAGGATCACCGCGAAGTAGCCGCTGATCCAGCTCGCCGTCTCCTCGTCCATGCCGACCGTGAGGAACGTCGCCCCGTCCGGCCCCTGGCCGACCGCCGACGCCTTGATGTAGCCGCCCGGACGCGCCACCTTGGCGATCCGCAACTCGTCGATCTCGCCGACGAACCCGGCCGATGGCGTCACCGGCTGGACCGCCGTGGTGCCCGGCGCCGCGATCGGGCCCGCCGCCGGGGCCGTCCCGTCATCCGCGGCCCCGGCGGCGCCCGGGGCGCCGTCCGTCGCGGCCGCCCCCGTATCTCCGCCCGTCCCGGTCGGGGCCGCCACCGCCGGGCCCGTGTCCCCGCCGAGCAGGGCCGGTCCGGCCAGGGCGGGAAGGTTGGCCGTCAGGGTGCTCGTCGCCACCCCGTCCACGTACATCGTCATCCGGCCCTGGCCCGCCGTCACCGCGAGGTGATGCCACGAACCGGCCGCGAGCGGCGCGATCGAGAAGCTCCGGTACAGGCCGGTCATGTCCTCGACCTGGACAAACGGCGTTCCGTTGTCCAACCCGATGACGAAGGCGTTGCCCCCCTGGCGCCGCGCGTACAGCGCCGCCTGCGGCTGCAACGCGTCCGCCTTGATCCATGCCGACCAGGTCAGGTCGCCGCCCGCCGGCCACAGCAGCGACGGCGAGTCCGGAAGCCGTATCGGGCTCAACCCGTCCAGCTTCAGCCCGTCCCCGATCAGCGCCCCGTCGGCCGGAAGCCCCGCGTTCTGCGCCGTGTTGTTCCACGCCGTCCAGTCCCGCGCCGGCAGGTTGCGCTCGGCGAAGTGATAGGCCAGCACCGTGCTCGCATCGAACGTCGCCTTGGCGTCCCCCGCCGGCTGCGCCTTGGCGTTGCCGTAGTACAGCCACAGCTCCGTCTTCGCCCCCGGCTGCAGGTTCGGCACCTGGACCCAGACGAACGCCTCGCCCAGCAGGCCGTCCCACTTCTCGATGTGGAACGGCAGCGGCGTCTGGTCGTCCCCGGCGACGAAGCGAAGGTCCGAACCGTCGTCCTTCGCCGCCCCGAAGTCGAAGTTCCCGGTGTGCAGACGGACCAGGACCGGCAGCGTGCCGATCGGCTCGTTGATCGTCGCCCCGGTCGCCCCGGCATCCAGGCTCAGCGGCTTGCGCAGGGACCAGTCGTCGTTCCACCAGGCCCGCGCCGTGGCGGGCAGCAGGCTGGTGGCAACCGCCAGGCCCAGCAAGAGGTTACGCACAAAACTCCGTCGCATTAAGGTCTTCCCCAATCGTATGTGGCCCAATCGTATGTGGCCCAATCGTGTTATGGATTGCCGGGTCCGCATCAGAACTCTCCCCAAAGCCGGAAGTGCACCTGCGGATCGCCGCGCTTCGTGTCGTCCAGCCCGAGCATCGGGAACCCGACGTCCAGGCTGCCGTTCAGGTAGTCGAGGAGCTGCACACGCGTCCCCAGGCCGTAGCTCCACAGCTTGAAGCTCGCCTCCTCCTCGGGAAGCGGGTCGTTCACCCTGAGCTTCCCGCCGTCGACGAAGGCGTGGAAACGCCACTCGTTGACGACGTCCTCGCCGAGGAACCCGTAGTCCGTCAGCGACGGGCTGCGCACTTCCAGCGTGCCCACCCCGCCGCTATCGCCCATCGCCGTCGATTCAAGGTAGCCGCGCACCGTGTCCAGGCCGCCGGCGCTGAACTCCTCCGAGCTGATCAGCGCGTCGTTCGACAGCTGGCCCTGCAGCTTGGCGAAGCCCTGGATCCCATGCGCGAAGTCCGTCGTGTAGGAGATGTCCCCGCGCAGGTAGCTGAACCCGCCCGTCGCCTTGTAGCGCTTGTTGTCGAAATCCTCCCAATCGCTCCCCGCGCCCCGGAAGTTGACCGTCCCCGACAGGTTCGTCTGGACCTCCCAGCCCTCGTCCAGCCAGGTCGCCGCGTAGGCCGCGGTGATCGGCCAGTAGGTGATCGGCGTCGTGTAGACCTCGGCGCCGTCCAGCGTCACCCGCTCCTGGAACTCCTTGCGGTCCAGCCCCAGGCTCACCGAATGGAAAAAGTCGCTCTCGCCCGGCAGCGTGAACAGTGCCCGGGCCCCGAAAATGTTGCCCTTGCCGGCGACGTTCATCGATCCCAGCGTCGACACGTCGCTGTCCTGGTCGACCGCGTAGCCCAGCAGCGAAAACCACGGAACCGACGAAAACCGCGCCAGGTAGGATCCGGAATACACCCGGCTGTCCGCCGGACGCTGCGGCGCGACCTGATAGCCCAGGCTGATCGAATGACCCTTCTGCCAAAGGTTGTCGTAACGCAACGATCCGTTCAGGCGCAGCTTCGTCGTGTCCGAGCTGTAGCGGTTGTTCACCTCCAGCGACCCGTGCAGCGGAAACGTGTCGTCGACGTTCAGGTCGACGTCCACCGTCCCCGGCGTCACGCCCGCCTTCAGCGCCGGCGTGATCCGCCGGTCCGGAAGCTGGTTCAGCGCCACGATATCCTGCGACACCGCCTCGAAGTCCGGCACCGTCCCCTCGGCCAGCGACGGCGCCATCGCCTTGATCTCCTCGAGATCGAAATACCGCGACCCGTGAACCCGAAGCCGCCCGACCTTGCCCTCCGTCACCTGAAGAAGAACCACACCGCCCCGCACCTGCTGCGGCGGGATCGATACCGCCACCGTCTGGTAGCCTTTCTCGAAATACGCCTTCTCCAAAGCCGCCCGCGCCGCCTCCACATCCGACGACGTCCGCCCCGGGCCCAGATACGGATAAACCGCCGCCTCGACCTCCAGCTGGGACAGCAAATCAGCCCCGTCCACGCGGTACTCGAGGATGTCCATCCGGCGCTCCTCCCCTTCCGGCGAGGAAGGCGGCGGAGAGGCGGCTTCGGTATTCGAGGAGGCGGCCGACGACGGCGAAATTCCGGCGGCCGGCCCCATAAGGACCAACAGCGCGACGGTTACGCGAGCCAATTGGCTTCGTGCGGAGAACACGATCCAAGCGTCTAGTGAGTGCTTTCGCACCGGCGATATTCCCTTCGGCTAAATTCCCTTCACTTGAAGACAAATGCCGAGGGCCGGATGCGAAGATTTTAAATGTTAAGGTTTCGTTTCAGCTGAGCAGGACGACGCCGCCGGGCAGTTCGGTGATCTCGGCGCCCAAGGCCCGGATCTGGGCGATGACGCCATCCAGGCGGTCGATGTGGAATACGCCGTTGACCAGCAGGTCTTCCAGATCGGCGTTGGTCAGGATGATCCTGCCCTTGCGGTAGCGGTTGACCTCTTCGACGACCCGGGAAAGGGGTTCCTTCTTGAAGATCAGCAGCCGGTTGCGCCAGGCCGTCACCGCGGTTGGATCGATGGAGACCGGAGGGGCGATCCGGTCTTTGGAATAGGTGACCTGTTGCCGCGGCGTCAGTTTGACGCGGTCGTCACGGACGGCGATATCGACGTTTCCGCTCAGGCAGGTCACGCAAACGGCGGTTTCGAGATACCGGATATTGAATCGGGCCAAACGCCCCTCGCTGCGCCCCCCGGCGGCAAGGACGGCGACGGGCCGGTCCTCGGCCGCGACCATCGCCTCGCCCGAGATCAACTCGACCTCTTGTCCTTCGGCACCCGAGCGGACCGAGATGCTCGTCCTGGTGTTCAACCCGATCGAGCTTCCGTCGGGCAAGGGGATGTTCCGCTGTTCTCCCGGCGCGGTCCGGAAGTCGGCCGCGAGTTCCTTGACCGACGGCCAGAGTTTCATCGGCGGGCGGACCATCAGGACGCCGATGGTGGACGCGGCGAGCGCCCCGCCGATGAAGGCCCGGCGCCCCCAAACCCGCTCGCGCTTCGGTTGGAAGGGCACCACCTTGGCCTCGGCGGGGTGTTCCGCCAGAAGCTCCTTACCGGCCTGGCCGAGCGCATCGCTGAGACGGACAGCCCGGACGAACGACATGTCATGCTTGGGGCTTTTCGCACGCCATCGGGCAAGCGCCTTGGCATCATCCACCCGCGCCTCTCCCGACTTCAGGCGGATCACCCAATCGAACGCCTCGCTTAACAGCGAATCGTCCCGCGCAAGGGCGTCATCGAAATCGGCCATGGCCTCGCAATCTCCCGGGAGCCCTCTTCCCCGACACTGGTGTTTCGATACTCAATATCACCTTACCCCGAAACTTATACTGATCTCTCAATGACTAAGACAATTTAGAACTGCCGGAGGTGAACTTTTTTCCCAAATTCCGGCCAAGGCGGGAGGCGCAATGCTCCAGGGCACGGCGCAATTCCGTCTGGATCGTCCGTGTACTGACGCCGAACCGTTCCGCGATCTGGCGATGCGGAAGTTCCTCCACCCAGGCCGCGAGAAAGATCGCACGGCGGCGGGCCGGAAGCTCGGCGAGCGCCCGCTTGAGAGCTTCGATCTCGGCCCGCGATTCCGCCTGCTGGGCGGGCCCCGGAGCGTCATCCGGAACCTGCAGGAGCATCTCCGTCTCCATCGGCGTCAAATGGCGGCTCTCGGCAATTCGGCTGTTGGTCGCGATATTGATTGCCATGCGCAACAGATACGCTCCGGGATTGCGCACCGGCCCGATCTCGCTGCCCTGCTCCAAGCGGAGATAGGTCTCCTGCAAGGCCTCGCCGGCACGCTCCGAACTCCCCAATCGCCGCGTGAGCCGGGCTTTCAGGTCATCGTATCCGGCAAGAAGCAGCTGGCGTAATGTTGCCCGGCTCGAGTCCTGCATAGCTTTCGACATTTTTCCTGGGTGATGCGGGATCTCGCGGACTAGGAATACTCGAACTGGCGGTGTCCAACCCCGCCAAGGTTGAACCTCTAAGTCAGGAAACGGCATCTGTCGCATTAAGATTTGATGAAAGCCGCCGAACGGCCGCCGCCATGTCCGGCAGCTTCGGCCGCGCAAATCTAGGACTGCGCGGCGAATTCGACCGGCAGCGCGATGGTCAGAGGGGCAACCAGCTCGGGGGGGATTTCGGGCAGCGGACGCGCCCGCCAGATCAATTCGACGGCCTCCTGGTCGAGAATCGGAAAACCGGACCCCTCGGCGATCCTCGCTTCCAGGACGTCCCCGTTCCGCCGCACGAGAAAAACGACCCGTGCGACCCCCTGAAGCCGGTCCTGCCGGGCCGCCGCCGGATAGCGGCGGAACCGCTGCAGATGCGCGAACACCGCCCGTTGGTAGTCCGAGGCCACGCCGCCGAACGCCCCTTCGCCGCGGCCGAATATCGGAGGCGGCTGTTTGTCATCCCTCGTCAGTTCGGCCGCCGCGGCGAGAGCCGCCGCCGCCCGCTCGGAACGGTGCTCTTCCCCCGGGCGTTCCGGCGCCGGGACTTCGGAGTGTTTGGCCGCGCCGGAGGGCGATGCTATTTCCGGCCGAAGGCTCGCGTCCGGTGCCGCCTCGCCGCCGGGTTGCGGCTCGGACACCTCTTCACGTTTCGCTTCCAGAGCGGACACCGGGGAAGAATGGGCGGGCGGGCCGCCGGCCGAGGGAATCAGCCGGACCAACGTCACCCCCCCGGTTCCGTACTGCCGCCCCCCGGTTCCGTCGGTGGCGGGCCAAAACAACAGCAAGCCGAAACCGGCGAGAACGCCGACGGAGATCAAGGCGAGGTGGCGGGCCTGCATCTCGCCCGCGCGCCAGCAAAAAAAACCCTTGAGACCGCCTCCCCGCCTGCCGGGAGCCGCACGCGCCGTCAAACGGACCATGCCGAAATGACGAGGCGTATCGGCTGCGGCATGTTCACCGGCGGTTTCCGGCTGAGGACCATATCCGCCAAGACGAGGGCGACGGCTTCATCGCGCTCGGAGTTCCCGGAGGAGTCGACGATCTCCGTGCGCAGCACCGTGCCGTCCTCGGCGACCCACAGCTTGATGCCGATTCGGTACCGGCCGTTCCGGGTCCGCTTGTCCAGCCGCAACGCCCTTTGGATGTCGGATTGGACGATCCCGGCGTAGCGAAGATGATTGCCCTGCCGTTCGGGCTTATCCTCGATCCGGAGCGTATCCAGGGAGAGAACCCCGGTCACCCTGCTGACCACCTCCGCCGCCGCGGTCCCCGCCGCGGCCTCCGGCGGGACCGTCTCGGCCCGCGGCTCCGTGATCACCACCTCGCGGGAACCGGTGTAGCGGCCGATCAGGCCCGTTCCCGCCAGGAGGATCCTAAGAGCCGTTTCCGGAGGGAAATCGCCGTACAGGGCGGAAGATGTCCGGCCGACCGCCAAGCGGCTGTCGTAAAGCACCTGGACGCCGCTCGCGATGCTGTATTCCTCGAGCGCCGTGTTCAGCGGCTGGCCCTGGATATCGAAGAAAGCCGGCCCTGGATCGGCGGACCAGGCGAACCCCGGCAAGCCCCCGAGAGCCGCCGCCAGACAAACGGCGCGGGCCATCCCCCACGCGGGGCTCCCCAATCGGAACCGATCCGTGAAAATTTCCAGACCAAGCCTCATCGCCAGAATTCAGCGATACTCCGCCGCCCCAGGTCCGAACATCCCTGCACCGCCCCGGCCTCCGGCACGGCGCACGACGTCTCTCCAATCCGCAAGCCACCGAGCACCGGCTCGATGCGGTCTAAAAGGTATGGCGACTCCCGTTTCCGCGAAAAGGTTTTTATTGTGACAGATAAATGTCCTGCGTTTTCGCCCGCCCTAAATGCCGCGCCTCATATGTATGCCTGACGGGTGACTTTGACCCAATGGGATGAACAGCTCCTCTACCCGACCGGCGTTTAGGATGCTGGTTTTGATGAGGATGGACGGGAGGAGCATCCGATGACTATCGAGGTTCTGGGTATCGATCTTGGCAAGACGACGTGCAGTGTTGTCGGTATGGATGACAAGGGCGGAGCGGTTTTCACTTTTTCCATATCAGGCGCCTCAGCGGCAAACGGCAATGAAAGGAGAGGCTCCTATCCGGCGACGTGCAGGCTCACGCCCGACTGGCGGATGGTTTCGTCGTAGGGGTTGGACGGCATCCGGTCGAGGAACAGGGCGTCGACCGAGGAGAGCGGCCCGACCTTGACCATGGCGGCCCGGCCGAACTTGGTGTGATCGGTAACCAGGTAGGTGGTCCGCGAATTGGCGATGGCGACGTTGACGAGACGGGCTTCCCGGACGTCGAAGTCCAGGAGCGTGCCGTCGGCGTCGATGCCGGAGATGCCGATGATGCCGAAATCGACCTTGTACTGGTCGAGCGCCTGGAGGGCGGCCTCGCCGAAGACGGCGAGATCGGCGAGGCGGACGATTCCGCCGGCCATCGTGACCTCGAACCCTTCCCCGGCGGCCATCATGGTGGCGACGCCGAGGCTGGTCGTGAGAATGCGCAGATCCCGCTTCGTATCGAGAAGCTGCCGCGCAACGGCCTCGGCCGTGGTGCCGATATCGATGAACAGCGACGAACCGTCGGGAATGCGCGCGGCCACGGCCTTCGCGAGGCGCGTCTTCGCATCCCACATGGTCGCTTGACGCGTCGAATAATGGGCGTTGCGCGAATTGGAAACGAGGCTGGCCCCGCCATGATAGCGACGCAGCAGGCCGAGCTTGCACAGAAGCGCGATGTCGCGCCGGATCGTCTGCGGCGACACGTCCATCAGCCCGGCCAGGCTTTCGACGGTAACGAAGCCGTCCACCTTGGCCCGATCGATAATTGCCATTTGGCGGTCGTTCAGATTTTCCGGGCGATGCTCCGCCAGACCTGTCGTGTCGCGCGTCTCAACCATCTTTCTTTTTTCGGCTTCCTATGCCGCGGGCACCTCCGGAGGCGCGGTTTCGAAATCTTCGGCCCAAAAGCCTCTCAAATGCGCAAATTCGAAAATAGAAGAGGCGAACAGGCGGCGCAACCACTTTCATTCCAGGGAGTTAGCCGGCCTCCAGGGAGCGGTCGCGGGCATCGTTCTCCCGCAGGAAGGTTTCGAGCTGCGAGCGCGAGGGAATTCCGAGACGGCCGCCCGGCCGGGTGCATTTCAGGGCTGCGGCGGCAGAGGCGAAACGCATCGCGGCCTCGCCGGTCAGCCCCTCCGCCAGGGCAACCAGGAACGCGCCGTGGAAGACGTCGCCGGCCCCGGTGGTGTCGGCCACATCGACCTGAAACGCCTTCAGATGGCCCAGCTTGCTTCTTTCCAGCCAATAACCGCCTTCCCGGCCGGCCGTAACATAGACGTGTCCCTCGACGACGTCCGCCGCCGCCCGGAGACCGCGTTCGACCCCGTGTTCCCCGGTGAAGCGGGCGAGCCCGGGCTGTGAAAAGACGATGTGATCGGCAAGCCGGGCCAAAGGAGAAATGTCGTCGGGACAGGTGTCGGCATCGAGCACCGTCGGAACGCCGGCGCGCCGGGCGGCGGCCAGCGCGCTTTCGGAACCGCGCGGCCAACGCACATCCGCGAGGACACCCGCGAAGCCCGAGAAGTCGACCTCGCCAAGCCATTCTATCTGCGCATCGACCGCCGGATGACGATAATTGACGATCATCCGCTCGCCTGCCCGGTCAACGAGAATGGCGGATGTCGAGGAGGCCCCGCCGGGAATGCGGCGTACGAAGGCGGTACCGACGCCGTATCCGGCCAGTTCGTCGATGATCGCAACCGCCCCCGGATCGTCGCCCACCGGCGCGATCAGATCGACCGGCCATCCAAGGCGGGCGACCGCGACGGCGGCGGTGGCCGCCGGGCCGCCGCCGACCTCGGTATAGCCCGTGGCGACGAACTTGCCCGAACAGCCGGGCAGGTCCCCGACATTGAATATCCGGTCGAGGACGGCCGATCCGACACAGGCCAACGTCTTCATGCTTTCCCCGCCCTTCCTTCGCCTTCTCAACCCATCTTGATCGAAAACGAAAAAAAGAAAAATCAAATTGATCGTTTTTAATCGTGGGCGTATGAATTCTATCATCAAAAACGTTAGGGGAGGAAGGGACGATGCCCGACCGGAAGCAAGCCACGTCCCTCCGGATAGGTTTTATCGGCCTTGGTCAGATGGGCGGCCCGATGGCGCTCAATCTGATCAAGGGCGGGCACAGGCTGCGCGTTTTCGACCTTTCCGCCGATGCCGTCGGCCGCCTCGCCCAGGCGGGGGCCCATGCCGCGTCCTCCGTGGCCGATTGCGCCGCGGATGCCGACATCCTGATCACCATGCTGCCGAACGGGACGGTCGTGAAGGACGTCCTGCTCGGAGAACACGGGGCCCTGTCGGCCTTGAACGGCGGGGCCTGCGTGATCGACATGTCGACGATCCATCCGTTCGACAGCGACGCGATCGCCGAGGCGGTCGCCGCCAAGGGGTTCCGATTTGTCGACGCCCCGGTCGGCCGGACATCCGATCACGCGGTGCGCGGCGAATTGCTGATCCTGGCCGGCGCCGACGAGAAGACGGCGGCCGAGCTTGCCCCGGTCTTCGGCTGCATGGGGACCGAAACCGTGGTGACCGGTGCGGCGGGGCGCGGCATCCGCGTCAAGATCGTGAACAATTTCATGAGCATCGCGCTCAATGCCCTGTCGGCCGAGGCCGCCGTGCTGTGCGAGGCCATCGGTCTGCCCTTCGACACGGCCCTGGCCGTGATGCGCGGCACGCCGGCGGGCAACGGGCATTTCACCACCACCTGGCCGGGGCGGGTGCTCAAGGGCGACCTGTCGCCGACCTTCATGATCGATCTCGCGCACAAGGATCTGGGCATCGCGCTCGACATGGCCAACCAGGCGGCCATGCCCATGCCGATGGGGGCCGCGGCCCGCGAGATCTACAGCGGCGCCCGCGCCGCCGGCCGGGGCCGCCAGGATTGGACGGCGATCCTCGAACACGTCCGCGCACTGGCGGCGCGAGGCGGATGACCCCCGTTTTCGTCACCGTCTCGGCCATTCTCGTCCTGGGAAGCTTCGTCCAGGGGCTGACCGGCTTCGGCCTGGCGCTGGTGTCGGTGCCGCTGCTGTCGCTGGCGATCGGCGTCAAGACCGCCGTACCCCTGGCCGGGCTGTTCGGCTGGCTGGTGACCTTCCCCATCGTCTGGCGGATGCGCCAGCATATCCAGTGGAAGACCGCGCTTGTCCTGTTCGCCGGATCGCTGCCGGGATCGTGGATCGGGGCGGAGCTGCTGAAACGCCTGCCCGGCGACTGGATCCTATTGGCCATGGGCGTGGTGCTGGTGGTCTCGTCGATCTACGCGATGATGTCGCGCGGGCCGGTGATCAAAAGCGCGGCGGCCTGGCTCACGCTCGTCACCGGGTTTTTCTCCGGCTCGCTGGGAGCCAGCGTC
>Ga0207799_100189_pt1 | contig 46233 bp, 39 predicted proteins | sample TtanPargueraPR_4_FD_187742 | JGI IMG/M metagenome (GOLD analysis project Ga0207799, IMG submission 187742) | Aerobic enrichment media microbial communities from Bioluminiscent Bay, La Parguera, Puerto Rico - Tt and M2 (SPAdes) | ecosystem: Environmental > Aquatic > Marine > Unclassified ...
GTTTTGATAATTTCCGAAGACGTATCTTACTTACTTTTAATGCAAACAGGTCTCCAACCACATTGTCGTGATTGAAGCCCTGTAATGTTACTTTAGTCTGCTCTACCCCAACCATTGACATAGAGCCAAAAAATAAGAGCGCTGCGTAAGCATCGCTCCAACATGACGGCTGTTGTACTTTGAATGCGGTTTGGTTTAAATAAGCCGTCTGCAATATTCATGCCCCTTATTGGTCAGTTCCATCCAAAAAGGAACCATATTCTTTGTGACTTTTTTCGTGTGTTTTGCTACGTATTCCTCTTCAATAAGCTTGTGCAGCGATGCAACAAATCCTTCCCACTCTTCATTTTCCATCGTCTCAGCCAGATTATCAACGGCAAACGTCAATGAAACGCCGTTTGGCAGCTGCTTTTCAATTTCTGCTAACTTTTTTAATACTTTTTCCTGCCCTGAACTTAACATGTGATATTTATGCCTCCTCGGATGTAAACCGCACGGACTATTATACACCGTTTTCCCGGTAAAACAAGAGGAGATTAATTTGCTTATATTGTTATATGTTACTATTCATCTTACATATTTTTTTATTTATGTTTATTGTTATTCATATATATGCTATCCATTGTATTATTTTATCTTCATATGGTATTAACTCATGGTAATAATATGCATTTTTGTTTATTTACCAAAAATTAAAACAGACGTTTATGTCATATTATCACTCAATGTAAATAACCGCATTGCCTTTGAAAAACAGAAAGCAGAAAAAGCAATGCAATGAAAAAGGGACAAAGAAACAAATGCCCTTTGTCCCGTCATCTTGTTTTGTTCTTTTAAGGTGTATCACCGTCGCCGTCCGGCGCCAGCCCGAGCACCTGTTCGCCCCATTCTCTGAGTTTATACTTCTGTATTTTACCGCTTGCCGTCATGGGGAACGATTCAACAAAGCGCACATAACGCGGTGCTTTGTGTTTGGAGAGGCCGTCCCTGATAAACTCGATCAAAGACTCCTCCGTTTCCTCTGCGCCGGGCTTTAGAACCACACATGCGAGCACTTCTTCGCCGTATTTATGGTCTCTCACGCCCACAACCTGAACATCCGTCACCGACGGATGCGTATAAAGGAACTCTTCAATCTCACGCGGATAGATATTCTCACCGCCGCGAATAATCATGTCTTTAAGACGTCCTGTGATCCTATAATAGCCATTCTCGTCACGTACACCAAGGTCTCCCGTATGCAGCCAACCGTCTTTATCGATGGTCTGTGCGGTGGCCTCCGGCATTTTGTAGTAGCCCTTCATCACGTGGTAACCGCGCGTGACGATTTCTCCCACCGTGTTTGGCGGCACGTCCTCGCCCGTTTCGGGATCGATAACCTTTGCTTCCACATTAGGATAGGCGCGGCCCACTGTCGAGACGCGAATTTCAAGCGGATCGTCTATCGTGGACTGTGTAATGCCCGGCGACGATTCAGTTTGACCGTACACGCTCGTGATGTGGCGCATGTTCATCTTATCCGCCGCTGCCTTCATGACCTCCACAGGACAGGTGGAACCAGCCATGATACCGGTTCTCAGATGCGACAAATCGTATTTGGGAAAATCGGGATGCTCCAGCATTGCGATGAACATCGTGGGCACGCCATGAAACGCCGTGCACTTTTCAGAATCCAGCACATCCAGTACGCGCGTCGGATGAAAATGATCCACAAACACCATTGTGGTGTCGTTTGTGATGGATGCCATCACACCCAGCACACAGCCAAAGCAGTGGAACAGCGGTACTGTGATACAAAGCCTGTCTTTTTCGGTAAACGCCATGGATTCGCCGATAATCTTTCCGTTGTTGATGAGATTATAATGCGTAAGCATCACGCCTTTGGGGAAGCCCGTCGTGCCCGATGTGTACTGCATGTTGATCACGTCATGAGGATCGCACTCTGACTGGCATTCCGCGCGTTCTTCCTCGCTGACCGCTTCAGCAAGCTTTATCACATCGCTCCAGTGATACATGCCGGGATGCTGCTCTTCGTCCAGAAAAACAACTGTCTTTAAGAACGGCAGCTTTTTGCAATCGAGCTGACCGGGCTCGCTTTTCTTCAGTTCAGGGCAAACGGCATTGATATGATCGACGTAATTATTGTCCTTCGTACCGCCCATCATAATCAGCATAGTGGCATCCGACTGTTTGAGCAGATATTCAAGCTCGTATTTTTTATAGTTCGTATTCACCGTGACAAGAACAGCACCGATTTTGGCGGTGGCAAACTGAGCCTGCACCCACTGCGGATAGTTTGTCGCCCAGATGGCCACATGATCACCCTTCTTTATGCCCATCGCCATCAGGCCGCGCGCCACGCGGTCGCACTCGGTTTTAAATTCCGCCGTCGTAAAACGAAGCCCTTCCAAAGGATGTACGCTGCATTCCCTGTCCGGATACGCCTTCGCTTTCATATCCAGCCAGTCGCCAATGGTCATGTGAATAAATTCCGGCATGTTATCCCCCTCCATTAATATCATTGTTTTCAAAATGTGTCTATCGTGGCTTTCTGCAATAAAAAAAGCCTTCGTCCATACAGAGACGAAAGACTTCGCGGTACCACTCTGCTTGCGAAGATAAAACCCCGCCAGCTCATTGCAAAGGGCTTTGCTAAACCCTTCCCTTAACTAACGCATAAGGTCGTCGTCAGCGCCTACTGTTTTCAGCCCTGAAGCTCCGGGGTGAGTTCACCTTGCTCCCGCGTCCGCCTTACACCACCCGGCGGCTCTCTTTCGCGCTGGCCCTCAAAGGCTACTGATCCCCATCACAGCTTTTAAAAATCTATAATTGAATCTATTATATGATACACACAAAAAAGTGTCAACCACCAACGTCTACGATTTTAGGCAATGCTGTATGTTTGTCAAACATAGGTTACAGTTTACGCATTTCTCACTAAAGCTATTAGATTTGATATGATGCCTCATCCGGTCTTATACATTAAGACACAATGAGTTTGAACGTAGCCACCGTAAAGACCAAAAACTTTTTATTCCTTTGACGACTTCAATCATCAGCTTGGAGTCTATTTATATCTCTCTAATAAGATACCCATCCGCCCGCTCGGTTAGCGATAACCAACCGTATACCTTGCATCATAAACTGTCCATCATGCTTGACAAACATAGAAATCGGGCCATGAAGTTCATGACCCGATATGTGACTTCTTTTAGTGATTAGTTTGTGTCAGCTCTGTTTTTTCTAACTCTGTAAATAATGAACCACGCAACACCAGCTACTGCAAGTATGATAAGTATCCACCACCACGGGAATACAAAGGGTTGCGCTTGAGGAACAGCCTCTTCCTCCAGAGTGGCCACATTATCGTCGGATGCAGCAGGTACCGGCTCATCCGTCAACGTCTGCGTATCATTCTGGTTGGCGGGTTCATTTTGGTTGTTTTGTGTGTTTCCATCGTTCTGTGTGTCGCCGCCGTTTTGAGTATCATCATCGTTTTGTGTATCGTCATCACCCGTTACAGCCGCATTATTCACAGCATTACGCTGGTATTGAGCCGTGACAACCAGATCGCCGGTAACCGCGTTAAATGCCGTATCCCATCCCGTGAACGTAAAGCCAGCTCGGGTCGGATTCGCGGGTGCTGTGGCTGCGGTATTCCAATTCACCGTTTGCACGCCAAGCTCATCTCCGTCATAATCCACGAATCTCACCGTGTAGGTATTGATCGCATACTGTGCCGTTACCGTCATATTGCCGGTGACACTGTCGAACGATGTATCCCAACCAGTAAACGTGTATCCCTCGCGTACTGGGTCTGCCGGAGGCGTTGTACCACTTTCGTATGTCACACTATTCGTACCAAGTACCGTACCGTCATCATCAACGAATGTGACCGTATACGTATTAATCGTGTATGTTGCCGTTACCATAATGTCGCTGGTCACAGAATTGAACGATACGTTCCAGCCATTAAATGTATATCCTTGTCTAATCGGCGCCGACGGCGCTGACGCCCCTGTGTTCCAATCGACCGTTACCGAATCAAGAACAGTACCATCGAAGTCGACAAATGTTACCGAGTAAGTATTAATGTTGTATACGACCACTACCTCTTCTTTGTCCGCGCCCATTTTGCCGCTAACCGTAGCCTGGGCAGCATTCGCTAATGTATAGCCATCAATCTGAGGCGAATCTACACTGTACGTTTCGTCGAATGTAACATTTTCACTGTGCGAAGCTGAAAGCGTGTTTCCATCCTGATCTACGTATGTGACCAGCAAATTATAATTGTTTATAGCATAGTCCGCTGTAATCGTAATAACCGTCGTACCTGCTGGTGGTTCAATATCCGTATAATCACCAATCCAACCATTTGGACTATATCCCGTTCTGCTATCCGGATGTGCCGGAGCTGTCGCGCTGGCAAAGTGCTCAACCGTCTGAGAATACTTCACCGTTCCGTCGTAGTCAACGAACTCAACCGTATATTCTTTGAGCTTATAGGTTGCTTTGACTGTCAGATTATCTGTGACATTACTAAAATCCGTATCCCATCCCGTAAAGTCGTATCCGTTCCTAGATGGTTCGGCCGGTGCTGCAGCCGCTGTTCCATGTGTGACGTTCTCCTGCAGTTTGAGACTTTTGCCATCGTAGTCAACGAACTCTACCGTATATTCTTTGAGCTTGAAGTGCGGGTACGGCCCATACGTGGTGTTGGTGTAAATATTTAGTTGTCTTTCGCCGTTTGGCCCGCCCGTTGTATACGGAGCACCGTTATGGGCACTATTATGCCATCTGTCAAACTCATATCCGTTTGCCGAATCCGGTATCCCTCTGAAGTAGACTGTATCTACGCCGGCTATCGCGGTATAAGTCACCGATTCGCCTTTATTAAGGACATGCACTTCGTCGTTGTAGCTGACCCAAACCTGACCGTTTACAAGGTTGTTGTTTGGCTTCACCTTGAACGTGTACGACTTGTAGATTGCTTTGATGGTCATGCTCTCATTCACTTCAAGTGCTTCGATGTCGGCTGCATTATATTTGCCGTCTTTAATGAGATCGTCGTTTGTATCTATCACGCCATCGCCGTTCACATCCCAGCCAACGAACACAAATGCCTCTTTCGCCGGCAGATCCGGCGATGTCACACCATCTGCAGGGCTTGAGCTTTCTTTATATGAGTAGTCGTATTTCGGCGCGCTGCCGTCCGAAAATTCGCCGCCGTTCGGATCAAACGTCACTTGATACAGTGTGTTAGATGCCGTCGTTTTCGCTTGTACCCAACTTGCATCGTCTTCGTCGAACCAGTACAGCACAAAGGTTTCGCTGCTATCAACTCCGATTTGGTTCGTATTGACTATGAGCGGGTTGCTGCTTGTATTCTCCGGCTTCAATTCTCCGATTTCTTTAATCGGGTCGCTGCTTTTGTAGATTTTGTATCCGACCTTAACCGGGTACGCGCTCGTATCTGTATCTTTATGATAGACGCGGTATGTACGCAGGTCAGTTGGAACATCGTCCGGATTGCTGTTATATGTTAGTCCATAGGAGTTACTTTTCCAAACCGCGTATAGCGTAATACTCTCGCCATTTTCCGCAACAATCGTGCTGGTATCCGCACCATCTCCAAATGCTACCGGTCCGCCCTCTGTGAGTGCCCATCCGTCAAAATAATATCCGGATTTTTTGTATGTATTTAGAGAAAGCGTGCTGCCGTCACTAAACGCATGGCTGCTGTCCGGCATCTGTGTGCCGCTGCCAGTTGTTTTATCATACGAAATGGTATATTGATTTGTTGCGAAATTTGCGGTTACCGTCTTATTAGTGTCCATCGTAACCCAAATTGGCGTCCACTTTTTTTCTCTTCCGTCCGCTTCGAAGCTAACAAAGTGATAGCCTGAATTTGCTGTCGCCTCCAGCTTTGTCTTCATTGGATATAATATGCTATCGCCACGGCTCGAAGCCACTGCTCCACCGGCAGACGATACAACGCGGTCTGTTTTGACGACAACCGTCAATGTCATGCTGCCTTTATAAGCATATTGTGCCACATACGTCACGTTATTAACGATTTTTTCAGATTCAAGCTGGGTTTTAGTAAGCAACGTCGCACCACCGTCGCTGCTCCATCCAGTAAGCTCGTATCCAAATTGCACCTTAACACCAGGTGCGGGCGTATTTTTATATGTGGATTCTGGAACTGCTGCCGGACTCGCATCATGAAGCACCTGCTCTGTCGTGCTTGTGCCGAGTGTGAACTCTCCATGTGTTCCCGCTTCGTATGTCACAGTGTATTTGTTGGCTTCATACTGTGCAGTCGCTGTTACCGGAGCTGTTATTCCAGTAAGCAATTCATCCCATTTGGGTGATGCAAGATGCTTGCCGGTCGGCGGTGTGACATCTGGATCTGAAGCGTTTTCGCCCCAAGCAACCCACTGCTCTTTATCGCCATCCGCCATCGTGCCGCCATCCGGGTTAAACGTGACTTTATACTTGAGCGCGACTTGAATGATACGACCTTCGGTTACATTCAGCAGTTGGTTTTCCCAAGCTGTTATATTCGCATCATACTGTGTACCCACAGCATCATCCAGCGTGGGCTTGCTCGCATCTTGTCCATGCTCAACTGTTTGCGGGATGCTGAATGGCTGGTTATTCTGGTCAATGAACGAAACAGTATATGTATTCACGTCATACTGCGCTTTCACCGTTACCGCAGCCTTCACGTTTTCAAACGAGTTATCCCATTTTTGTGCTGCAAAGTGTTGTCCCACCGGCGGCTCCACTGTCGGCTCTTCTGCACTGCCATTGTATCCGACCCACTGCACGCTGTCGCCGCTTTTAATCACGCCGCCGTTTGGATCAAATGTGACTTTATATTCCGTATTGACTGTGATTGTTTTATCATCAGTAATCGTCTGCCCTGTCCAAGGCTGGCTGTCTGTGGGGCGCTCCCCCGAGTCATAGGTAAAGTCATCAGCAGTCTTGGTAATACGGCTTCCATATTGCACCGTTTCAGTTCCGAGTGTCTGCCCCTGGCTGTCCTTGTAAGTGACCGTGCAGTCTTTGAGTTTGAAAACCGCACGAAAATCATTTACCTCTCCCGAAGTCACGCTTGCGCCGCACTGCTTCCATCCACCGCTAACTTTTTCTTCCCAATGGCTGAATACATAGCCATTTGCAGAATCGGGTATGGGACTAGCTGTGCTCAAATCCACTGTGCTCCCATATTCATAATATCCGTTAATGTTATTGCCCAAAGTCCCGCCGGTATTACCTTTAACGGCGACCGTTAACTCCCAGTTTTTTAAACCTTTAAATACTGCGGTAAATGACTTATTGGCGTTCATCGTAATATCGGACCATCTGCTAAGCAGAGGCGCTGACGGGTTGTTGTTATCCTGCCATCCCGCAAATTCATAATGCCACCAATTATCTGAAGTCGGGTTCGCCCATCCGATAGATGCAGTTTCTTCTGGTTTGTATGTTTTTGGCACAAGACCCGGTGTAGTCAGCGTACCGTTATTTCCTGCCGAAAGCGACAACGTATATTTCTTCCTAAACACCGCTGTGACAGTCTTATTCCCGTCTTTTTTTAGGCTTCGAGTTGCATCCGACCCATTTAAATCATTTTCCCAATGATCGAAAAAGAACCCGTCAGCTTCATGTGCAGTTATTTTCCAATACGAGCCTACAAACGGAATAGTGTACGAATATTCAGTGACACTTCCGCCAGCTTGACTGCTCAAGGCTCCGTTCTCATCAAGCGTTTTAACATTCTTTGTTAGTACCGCTTCCGCGAATGCCGTTGTCGGCATCAATGTAATGAGCATCATAACAACAATTAAAACCGCTACAATTCTTTTCTTCATGATAATACTCTCCTTTTACCTTACGAATATTTCCCCACAAAGTATCGATTCGGCTACTTTTGAATTTTTATATTCTCTAAAAAACAAGAATCGGCTGCGCAAAAGTTATCCTCTTGGCAGCCGAACGATCATATCCTCATCTTGGATTTAGACTTCAAAGCTTTGCGTCCCCGGCTTTCGCACGGGTTTGCCTTTTTCATACGACTATTCAGTTTTCACATCCAGTTGCAATGTGTTCACATTACAACATTTTAGTCAATTAAAAAACGACTGCAAAGGTCTCCCTTTGGCAGCCGAACGATCATATCCTCATCTTGGATTTAGATTCCGGGCTTTGCGTCCCCAGCTTTCGCATGGGTTTGCCTCTTCATTAATCATCTCATTCAAACATCTGCTGATAAATGCTTGTCAGAAAGAGAGACAGCCCTATTGTTGTCATCGTTTAGTGTTTCCCCATGCAGCGGGTTGTGTACTCTAATAATAGTTTGAATGTTAGCTTGAAATATTCACTTTTGGCTAATTATAATACGTATAATATACTGTGTCAATTATTAATTTTTTTGGTATAAAATACGCTGTAGGACTACAATACAAATTGGACACTGAACCTTGAAAATAAAAGATGCAGTAGCTGACTCGCGGGGTATTGTTGAGTTGAAAAGATATACATTACCGAAATGCTCAATTCCTGCATGAACAACATAACACAGAACATAAAATTTCGGCAATCTCTTGTCTTTTTTGCCCAAGGTTGGCGTCTCCTGATATCCTACTCAGCGCTTACAGATTGATGTCAAATTTGTGCCTTCTTATCTTCTCGGCGATGCCAAAGGAAATTCCGGATAGACTACATACAAACAGATAACGGCTCACAACCTACCACATATGTTACATTTTCAGCTCATTTTTAAGTGTTGTGATATGAGAATATGCTATAATATAATGCCATGAAATTGATAATGCCGAATACATCAAAAAGAAGAAAATGGGTCAGCATTGCAATCGTATTATTCTCGCTTTTTATTATCACAGTGCTGGCTTTTAATACGGATTTAAAAGTCTTTCACTATGAAGTAAAAAGCAAAAAAATCACCAATCCAGTCCGTATTGCTTTTATTGCGGATTTACACAGTTGCTATTATGGCGAAAACCAGTCCGAACTGCTCAATGCTGTGGTTGATCAAAACCCAGATATCGTATTGTTTGGCGGGGACATCATTGACGATGTTTTACCATCAAAGAATGCACTCACGGTTTTGCTCGCGTTATCAGAGAGATACCCTTGCTATTACGTGTCGGGGAATCACGAATACTGGACTGAAGAAATCGAGAAAATTAAGCAGGCGGTTATTGACTGCGGAGTTAAAGTTCTTGAAGGAACATGTGAAACTGTAACCGTTAATGATCAACCGATAAATATTTGCGGTATTGATGATGCTGAAGTTGGAGAACGTATGATGTTTGATCAGCTTGAAAATGCTTACAAGGGATCCGACAAAGATTTGTTTACCGTATTACTGGCACACCGCCCCGAATATATTGACACCTACCTTAATTATGATTTTGATTTAATATTGTCAGGACATGCACATGGCGGGCAATGGCGTATTCCCCTGCTGATAAACGGCATATTTGCTCCTGACCAAGGATGGTTTCCCAAATACGCGGGCGGGCTGTATGAGTTCAGCAATAGCACTTTTATTGTAAGCCGCGGACTTTCCAGAGAATCGACAAGAGTCCCAAGAATTTTTAACAGACCGGAGTTTGTCGTCATAGATGTCACTGCATACGAAGATAAAGCATTCTGATCATATCAACGGAATTAAAAATACTGATAGTATGTGCAGCGGATGCTGCCGTTGTATAGCTTACGCTTTTTAGCGGCGCGTTTGCCGAAAAACCGCTCAAACTGATCATCCGCCGATATAATATACTTCTTTTGCACACTGGCAAAAGCGCGGCCCATGTCGCCGTAAAGCTTGTGAACTTCTTTTCTCTCTCCCAGTCGCACCGCATACGGCGGATTGGTAAGCACAGTACATTGGCGTGAGAAGTCTTTCACATCCGCGTGGTATATTTTCAGCTCCACACCCGCCGCCTCGGCGTTCTTGGACGCAGCGCTGAGCGCCCGTTTGTCGATATCCGACGCAAAGACAACCGGCATCTCTGTCTGCATTCCCTCTGCTTCACTGCGCGCCGTGTGCCACTTCTTTTTAAAGCGCGGCCAGCTTTGCGCATCGAATACGCGGTGAAGCCCCGGCGCGATGTTCGCCCCCAGCATCGCCGCTTCGATTGCAATGGTACCCGAACCGCACATGGGGTCGGCGAGTTCGCTGCCATCCCAGCCGGACAGCATCACCAGCCCGGCCGCGAGCGTTTCGCGTATGGGCGCAGCCACATTCGATTTGCGGTAACCGCGGCGGTTCAGTCCCATGCCGCTTGTGTTAAGGCACACCGACACCTGATCACGAAGGATCTTGACGTGAATGTCATATCGGTCTGCTGTTTCGGGCAGCACCGATACCCTATGTCTGTCCATAAGCCGCGTGACAGCGGCTTTCTTACTGATTGACTGTATATCCGATACGCTGAAAAGCGCACTGCCCACCGAATCAGCATTAACGGGAAACGCTGCATCCTTGGGGATATGATCTTCCAGCGCCAGCGCACGAACGCCTTCAAAAAGCGCATCGAAAGATGTGGCTTCAAATGTGCCCAGCTCGATATAGACCCTGTCCGCGGTACGCAGACAAAGGTTTGCGAGCGCGATGCCGTGTTCGTCGGCATTAAAATAGACCCGGGCGTCTCTGGCACTCACGCCGTCGAGTCTCAGTTTTTTCAGTTCCGCAGCGGTTAAAGATTCAAGCCCGAATGCGCACGATGCAAAGCAATTATAAACCATTTGTGTCATCCCATCTGTTGAGCTTGACGCCGTTTATGTGCAGCGCAAAGCTGCACCCGAGAAAACGCGCGCTTTTTTCACACATCTGCATGCGCGTCAGATAAATGCTTAAAAAATCCATGGGTGACGCACCGCTGTTCATCGTATAGTCGATGGCAATGTTGCCTTCCTTGACGGTCAGTTTGGTGGAGCGAATCGAATAGTTGACACGGTCGTGAATATCCGTCGGCAAAAACTCCTTTGAGCGCACGCGCGCACGGTGCGCATCCACCTTGTCCGCGATAATCAAGGCCGCAGAAATGTCGCTAATGGGCAGCCCCGTCTCCTCTTCGTGAGAACCCACAGCTGAGCAGACCTCGCAAGCCTCGGTAATATCCATTCCCATCTCATTCAATATGGGAAAAAGCAGCGTCGCGCCGTTTAAGCCGTGATGCTTTCTGTTAATCATGTTGCCGACATCGTGCACCCAGCCCGTGATTCTGGCGAGCTCGATGCGCCGCTGATCCTTGCCGAGATTCTCGAGTATCTCCCCCGCGATGCGGCTTACATAGCCCACATGCCGCGGCCCGTGGTCGGTATATCCCATGACCTCGAGCACTTTGTTTGCGTGCTCCACAAGCACCTTTATCTTCTCATTTTTCTGTATATCCGCAAATGTAACCCCCAAGCCTAATCCTCCATGTTTATCAAAGATTCGTAATCCTTGTCGCCCGTGAAATCGCGCTCGATCATCACTTCTCCGCCAAGCTCTTCCACCGCGTTTTTAATGCTGACATAATCATAATACCTGATGCCTTCCTGACGCAGAGCCTCTTCAAGATACGGCAGTGCTTTTTCACTGCCCAGCTTGCCAAGACAGCTCGCGTAAAACGCTTTGTTGGCGGGGCTGTAAAGAAACTTCTCCATTGCGAACTCGTACGACCGCTCGTCATACGGCATATCAGCCAGTATATCCAGCAAGCAGTCTGCGGCATAAGGCGACTGCGCCTTTTCGTACGCATTGATCACGCTCTGTTTATAGTCTTCCCCCGCGTTTTTGAGTTCTTCCACGCATGCCTCGGAAAACTCGCTCGGCGCCGCGGCATTTGCCACCACATCAATATAATACGCAAACGGACGCGGCATATCCATTTCTTCGATCAGCTTCACAATAATTGTGCGAATCTGATCGCCTTTTTCGCCTTCGCAATTCTGCATCAGCGAAACCAGCAGCGGGTATGTGTCTTCATTCATGTCGGCAATGCGGTTTAGCAGCGGGCCCGGCACGGTCATATCTGAAAGCATATACTGCCCCAGCATCGTCACCAATTCGGCTGCATCCATTGCCTCAAAATAGGCGTTGGGCGACTGTCCGGACAGCCACTTCTGGGGCATGTCCAGCCACTTTAGATACAGGTCCGGCACCTGTTCTTCGACTTCGTCATCTTCAAGGCCGCTGCCGTCCATGTATTCACGCAGATATTTACCGAACTTTGTTTCAAAATCGATCAGCATACGACCTCCTTATTTGTTTCCGCCAAACAGCTTGGCATAGTATCTGTTTATCGTCGGCACGGATATACCGTAGACCTCAGCCAGTTCTTTTTTAGACGGCAGCTGGATATTCTCGGTGGTCTCGCAGACGCAAAGCTCCAGCGCCGCGGCAAATGCTTCCGGTGTTTTAATCCAGTTACCGTCATCCTTGCGGCCTTTCACAATTGAAAGCATCATCTCAACGCCGACCGTGACAAATTCATCGTTGTAGCGCGGACGTGCATGGCTGATGAAGCTCGACAATGATGCGGCATAAAGATGAGGCAGCGACTTTAAGTCTTCCGACACCGTCCCCACGCGCACCTCTGCAATCGCGCCTTTAATATAGGCCACATACGGTTCTTTCGCACCCATCTTCTTTAAATACATGAATATGTCGTTCTTTATTTCATCCGTTTCAGAGCTTTTGAGCAGAAAGTCACGGAATACTTCCTCGACCTTTTCATCTGAAAACATGCTCATGATTTCAAGCACGATCTTTTTTATGTATTCGTCGCCGTAGTGAAGGCCCCAGAATATGATGGATTTAAAGAACGCGTCGTTTTCCCATTTATCCTTGAGGCTGCCGTCCTTTTGCTTTAAGCATTCGTTCAAGTAGCTGATACGGCGCTTGATTTCTTCAAACTGCACCTGATAAACATATTCGAGTTCTTTTCGCGCCCCGCCTGCTTTGGCAGTCTCCGCACGCGATTTGTAATATTGAGCGAGGCTGTTGCTCGGGTCAATCTTTAATATCTTCAAGAAATACGACAGCGACTCGGCATACTGAAAACAGTTGTAAGCCGCAAGGCCGCAGAAATGCAGGATTCTGATATCATACGGCTGAAACGCCACGATCTTCTGAAACATCTGATACGCCTTCTCATGGTAGCCGAGTTCGCAGTATGTCAGAGCCACCTTATGCATATCTTCAGGCTCAATGTCGATCATGCTGTTAAGCTTCTCCAGATATACCGCCGCGTTTGCGTGGTCGTTCATATCCGCGTAGAAAAGCGCAAGATTGCAGCATGCGTGCAGATTGAGCGGCTGCGAAGCCAGTACACGCTTGGAAATCTCAACCGCCTCTGATTTTTGCCCTTCAAAGAAATAAGACAGTGCAAGGTTGTTCATCGCGCTGTACATCGTATTGCTACGCTCAACCACCTTTTCAAGATGCTTGATGGCGTTTTTATAGTCGCCGTTGTCAAGACTCTGCTTTCCCTCATAGGCTTCTTCATACATCATGCGGCGGCTGATATCGTGCAGCGCACCATCTTCCTCGAAGTCCTCCTCGTCCATGATGTCAAACAGCTCATCGATGTCTTCGGCGTATTCACCTTCCGGATCGACAGCGAGATACTGCTCGAACGCCTCATCCGCAAGTTCGTAGTTCTTTAGGCCCATATAGTTGCACCCGAGCGCAAAAAGACACTCGGTTGGCGTGTTGCCGTATTTCGCAATTTTCAGCAGTACATCGTTGGATTCGGCATATAGCCCCATTTCGGAATAGATCTGTGCAATGCTTAAAAGATAATCCACATTTTCGGGCTCCATGCCCAGCACACAACGGTACAGCGCCAGCGCTTCAAGCAAGTTCCCCGCGTCTATGTGCTTTTCGGCTTTCTTTATGAAAAACTCGGCCGGTTGATTAAAGCTGAGTATTTTGTTATTCCTGTTGTTTTTCATTTGACCTCCATGTCTTGATTATACCATATATACAAACAAAACCACACCCCAGAATAATATGATCATTGCTTGCGGCAGACGAACTGTGCGCGCGGCGCATCGTCTGTGCAGCTGTCTTTAGTTAAGAATTCGTAAACGCTGACGTCGGCAAACCCTGCCGTCAGCAATATATGCCGCACGGCTTCAATATCATGTGCGTGCTGAACATGCGTTTCACTGTAACGCTCAAACACACTGCCCTTTCGCACAAACAGCGTGACATCCATCTTGAGTGTATCGTGTGCTTTATTATACGTGTTTCGCCAGATGCAGGACACATCGTCCGAATCGTCAAAATAAATTTGGGTATCCATAGCGCGCAGCTTTGCACGCGTGCTGATATCAAACAGCAGCAAGCCGCCGTCTTTAAGCGCGCGACATGCACAGTCCGCAAATTGCTCAAGCCCTTCTTCATTAATATAATTGACTCCGTCACACGCGCAGACTACTGCGTCTGCATTTTTGCCGGTCTCAAAGCGGCGCATGTCTTGTTTGACAAACTTAATATCGCGGCCCGTGCGTCTTGCATTCTCGGCCGCCTCACGCAGCATATCATCCGATATGTCCGAGGCAATAAGATCGTGTCCGCAGTCGTATAGACGGCATGTTATATTCCCCGTGCCGCAGGCCGCTTCGAATATACGTCCGTTTTTGCATCCCAAAAGCTCGTTTATATACGCCGCCCATCTGTCATAATCGACGTCGGCCATGAGCTCGTTGTAAGCCTTAGCAAGATAGCTGTAAGCCTTCAATAATACCCTCCGCAGAATCAGACCCCAAAAAGCGCGGCTTTTCGGAATTCCGTTATTGAATGCCGCAAGCGGCAAGTTCAATATACTATACAGTCTATGTTTACACAACCTTGCGGAGAAGGCAAATCAGTCACACCCCAAAAAGCTACGCTTTTCGGGGACCCCGTAATAATTAAGCCCATACCGATTGCATCCAATATGGGCTCCCATCACTCTTTGAGTTTTTTTACTCGGCTCTGTCTTAAGCCATGCCCGACATGCTCTTGCACTCAGCGGCGCACGACCGGCAGATCTGCGCGCATTTCTGGCAATGCGCATCCTTAAACATCTCGCAGTCCTGCGCACATGCGTCGCATACCGTCGCGCAGAGCTTGCAATGGTCTTTGGCAAACTTGGCGTTGGACGACATGCCTGCAACCGACATTTCGCACATCCTCGCGCATTCGACCAGCATTTTGATGCAGTTTGTTCTCGCCTGTACATCCGCCTCATTCAGGCACGCTTCAAAGCACTGGTAACACGCCTGTGCGCACTGACTGCACGCATCAATGCATTTTTGATAAGCATCGGACACATTTGTGACAACTCCCATATTGGAACCTCCTGATTTTGTTATTTTTTTAGTATTCTCTTAAACAGGCAAATACAAACAGAAGTAACGGCATAAATTATACAAGCTGCCATATGCGCCGGTCGGGTTGACGAACGGAGCCGCGGATGTTATAATTTATATAAATAATACCATTACAGTTTGAGGCGCGGTTTTCAAGAGTATATGTGTTGAGGCAGCGGGTGCCGGTGAAACGCATGAGAAAGGGGAAACTGCCGAAGGTAAACCGTCCGTAAGGTTTAGCCTGGGGGTATGGTTAAAAACCATACAACTGTCGTCTTTTAAAGACGGAGCGCTGCTGTAGTTCTGGCATTTCATGAAGATTTGCAGTTAATGACGGTGGTGCGCTATAATATGGTTATGCGCACTATTTTTGTCTAAAGATATTTAATACTAATATGGAGGATAAATGGGTGAAAAAGTTTAATGTAGGCATCGTTGGTGCAACAGGTATGGTCGGACAGCGCTTTATCTCTCTGCTGGCAGATCATCCATGGTTTGAAATCGCTCTGCTGAGTGCGAGCGAACGCTCTGCCGGAAAAACATACGGCGAAGCTGTGGAAGGGCGCTGGGCAATGACAACCCCGCTTCTCGAAAAAATCGCAAAAATGAGCGTTTATGACGCGTCGGATATCGAGAAAGCCGCTCAGACGGTTGACTTTGTGTTCTGCGCGATCAGCCTTGACAAAGCGCTGACAAGACAGCTTGAAGAGGCATATGCAAAAGCAGAAATTCCCGTGGTGTCGAACAACAGCGCACACCGCGGCACATCGGATGTGCCGATGCTGATGCCCGAGATCAACGCGGATCACGTGGCTATTATCGACAGCCAGCGCAAGCGCCTTGGCACACAGCGCGGCTTTATCGCCGTGAAGCCCAACTGTTCGATACAGACCTATGTACCCGCTCTGCATCCGCTTATGGATTTCGGCGTGGAGCAGATCGTGGCCTGTACCTATCAGGCGATATCGGGCGCGGGCAAAACATTTGAGTCTTGGCCGGAGATGGTGGATAACGTGATCCCCTATATCGGCGGCGAAGAACAAAAGAGCGAACAGGAGCCCCTTAAGATATGGGGACATATCGAAGGCGGCGAGATTGTGAACACACAAAGCCCTGTGATTACCACACAGTGCATCCGTGTGCCTGTGTCCGACGGGCACATGGCGGCCACGTTTGTGAAGTTCACCAATAAGCCCTCCATCGATGAGATCAAGCAAAGATGGCAGAGCTTCAAGGGCGTTCCGCAGGAGCTAAAGCTCCCCAGCGCACCCGAGCAGTTCCTCATGTATTTTGAGGAAGACGCACGGCCGCAGACCCGCACAGACCGCGACAACGGCAACGGCATGGCTGTTTCCATCGGCCGTCTGCGCGAAGATCCGATTTACGATTACAAATTTGTATGCCTCAGCCACAACACGCTGCGCGGTGCAGCAGGCGGCGCTGTGCTGATGGCCGAGCTGCTTGCCGCCAAAGGTTATTTTGACAGGTGATTTATCACCAAGAAAGGAAGCAGAATTATGAGTATTTTTACAGGAGCCGGAACCGCACTTGTCACGCCGTTTAACGACAAGGGCGTCGACTTTGCCAATTTCGAAACGCTGATTGAATATCAGATTGAAGGCGGCATCGATGCGCTCGTTGTGTGCGGCACGACAGGCGAGTCTTCGACGATGACAAAGGAGGAGGATTTAAGCGCCATTGAATTTGCTGTCAAACAGGCAGCGGGGCGCGTTCCCGTTATCGCAGGAACTGGCAGCAACAACACCATCACGGCGATCGAAACCTCGATGGAAGCCGCCGACCTTGGCGTTGACGGCCTGCTTGTGGTCACGCCTTACTACAACAAATGTACCGACACGGGGCTGATTCGGCACTATCATGCCATCGCGGACGCGGTGAGCACGTCTATCGTGGTTTACAACATACCGGGACGCACAGGCGTCAACATCAAGCCGTCTGTCATGAAGGAAATCACGTCTCATGACAACATCGTGGCGATTAAGGAAGCAAGCGGCAACATCTCTCAGATTGCCGAACACGCGCGTCTCTGCCCCGATATCGATATCTATTCGGGCAACGACGACCACGTGGTACCGCTGCTTTCACTCGGAGGCAAGGGTGTGATTTCCGTGGTGTCCAATCTGCTGCCGGAAATGACGCATGACATGGTTATGAGCTTTCTTAACGGCGACACCACGCGCGCAAGAGAGCTTCAGTTTAAGCTCAATCCGCTCGTGAAAACGCTGTTCTCCGAAGTCAACCCGATACCCGTTAAGACAGCGCTCAACATGATCGGCATCAACGTCGGATCCCCCCGCATGCCTCTTTGCGACATGAGTGCGGATAAAGCGGCTTTAATGAAAAAGGAATTGATCGCTTTGGGGTTTGACATCGCTTAACAGTCACGAGAACATTGATATACACAGGATGAGAGGTAAGAATGACAAATATTATTATATGCGGCGCTAACGGAAAAATGGGGCAGACAGTGGCAAGATTCGCTGCTGATATGGAGGATATGCGCGTCTGCGCAGGCATTGACAAGATGCCGGACGCCATCTCCAACGACTATCCCGTTTACGCTGACATATTCGACTGCCGTGAGGCCGGAGATGTGATTATTGATTTTTCACGTCCCGACGCGCTGGACGCTAATCTAAGATATGCGCTCTCTCACGGCACCCCCATCGTGATTGCCACAACGGGCTTCACAGATGAGGAGAAAGCAAAAATCAGCAATGCGGCGGCTCAGATTCCCGTATTCTTTTCCGCCAATATGTCGCTCGGCGTCAATCTGCAGATGGAGCTGTCACGCCGGGCAGCTGCTTTTTTAGGTGAAGACTGCGATATCGAAATCGTGGAAAAACACCATAACCAAAAGGTGGATTCGCCAAGCGGCACCGCATTTGCCATCGCCGAGGCCATCAACGACGCACTGATGACACCCAAGCCGTTTGTGTGCGGGCGCGACACACGCACGGAAAAACGCGGCCGCGAAATCGGCATCCATGCGGTGCGCGGCGGCACGATCCCCGGCGAGCACAGTGTTTATTTTATCGGCACGGACGAGATCATTGAGATTAAGCACATTGCACAGTCGCGGCAGATTTTCGCGCTGGGCGCACTGCGCGCGGCGGCGTTCATCTGCGGTAAACCTGCCGGGCTCTATAACATGAACGACATCATCCAGCAAACCGCCGTCACAAGCGTATACAAGGATGACGGGCAAGCGATGGTGACGCTTTCGGAGCTTAAATTCTCACCCGATACCATTGCGAAGGTGTTTTCAGACATCGCTGACGCGGGCATCAAGCTCGATATCATCAGCCAGACGATGCCGCATGACGGGAAGATGAGCCTTTCGTTCTCTCTCCCCCGCGCTGACTTAAAGAGATGCCTGAAGACCATTGCTAAATATAAAAAAGAATGTGATGACATCATTGAAACGTCGTCACTGTCTAAACTGACGGTAGAAGGCGCGGGTATGCAGCAGCAGACAGGCGTCGCAGCCAAGCTTTTCGGCGCACTCGCTGAAAAAAGCATCGGCATTGCGATCATTACGACGTCCGAAACAAATATCAGTTTCTGCATCGATACCAGCAAAGCCGCAGACGCGATAAGTCTTGTGGCCGAAGCATTTTGTCTGTAAGGAAAATGAGAGTTAAGAATTAATAGTAAAGAATTATGAATTTAGCTTTAAGCGCGGCAGACATGCCGTGCTTTTTGCGTACGATCAAAATATTGGACAGGCGTCCATCAAGTTTATTGCCCGTATCGCGCCTTATACTGCTTTTCGAGTTGTTGGCGCGTGATCATTTTTCCATGCCCGGGACAAATATATCTGGCCCCTGTGTCAAGGATGGTCTCCCACGCTGTGTTTATCTCATCGGGGCAGTCCGCGAACAGCGGATAAATGATGCCGCCGACGCCAATCACCGTATCTCCCGCAAAGAAATAATCGTCGATATGCAGCCCGATGGAGCCTGCCGTATGAGCGCCAAGCGGCAGCGCCAGCGCGTCGAAACCATGCTCACTGAGATTCCGTTCCGCGTCCACCGGCACGATATCCTTCGCAATCGCGTCATAATGCTCCGTTTGTTTGGGCACTATTTTATGTCCCGCTTTGGCAATGATACGCGAAAAAGCATACGTCCCTTTGGGGACGGGCGTGAATCCTTGCCGCAGACAGTCCGCTTCCGCCGCGCCGACAATCACCTTGGCACCTGTGTGCTTTTGCAGCGCCTGCGCGCATCCCGTATGATCGTAATGTGTATGCGTGAGAAACAGCAGCGGAATAGAAAGCTCCAGCGGTTTAATCCTGCTTTTGATGGCGTTCACTTGCCCTTTTTTCGCGGCATCTATGATAATCCCGCGCTTTCCGTCGTGCACGAGCCAAACCGTTCCCGTGAGCTTCAAAACTTTCATAAGACTCTCCCTATATCAATAGAACAAACGCCTGCGGATTTCTTCTTTGACATTTTTGCGGTGTTCTAGTATCATCGCCGCGACGCCGAGTATCGCGCAGGGAATCAGTGCGTAAAGCGACCATTTCAGGTCGAAAGGCGCTGTTTCGTTGAGTCTGATAATCACTTCAACAACAAGCACGAACAATCCCAGCGCAAAAAGCACGCTGGCGCTCTTTTTAAGCATCGTCATGCCATTCTTTTTGGTGAACAGCATCGCAAGAATGATGATACCGATGCTTGCCGCCACCGTCACAGGCAGACCGATTCCGACAAACCAGTGGCCGCCGTTCATTCTCTCGATAAACAGCAGATATAGCAAAATCGCGGCGCAGTTGACCGACAGAAATATCACGGTATGGTAACGCTTGAAATAGAACGGAAACACAATAAAAATGAAAAGCAGCGCCATCGCGCCAACGATATAGGCCGACCATGAAAGACCGCTGCCGTCCAGAATATCCAGCAAGAAGGTAATCAATATGGGGATCAACAGAATGAGCCCTGCAAGCGTCGCAAAATAACGGCGGTCAATACGGTGAACAAGCGTCTCCAGATATCGCGGGTAGGGCCGCTCCACCGGCTCCTGCCATGGCGCTTTGGGGTTTAGCACCTCGACATGACAAAGCGGACAGTATTTTTCGCCTTTTTCCAGTTCCACTCCGCAGTTCACACAATAAGACATAGTTCTCATCCTCTCTCGTTTACCATCTTTGGTTGCTTTCGATTTTGACAGGCACGCCGAGCCGCACAAGATAGCGGAAGAATTCACGTTCGAGCGTGCTCTCCTTGATCGTCCTCACAAAATTCATCATCAGCTTGCCGTTGTATGACAGCGCCCCGCACACGATCCGATTGCGCGAGAGCGGCCCCAGTATGAAATCCATCCGCGTCACGTACTTCGCCATTTCCGGCGGCAGCTTGACGTTGCCGAGGTTGGATATGCTCGTGGAGCTTTTTCGGTCTCCGACAAGGTTAAACGTTAATTTCATGGCGATGTTCTTGATGAAAAGCGGCGTTACGCGGAGCACACGGTGCGTCTCGGAACGCACATTCGTGGATATCTTGGCGCCCAGAAGCTTCTCCGTCACCTCGCTGCGCATATAGTGATGCACAGCCGTCAGCACCTCGTCAAAGCTGTATGTGCCGTACTTTGGATCAATCCCGGGGTTCACATAGCTGGCAAAGTTGCGCATCGTGTTGGTCGGGTAAATACGGCGCAGATTGATGGGAATGCAGACTTTGACGGGTCTCATGTGCTTTTCTTTTTTAACCTCTTTACGCTGCATCTTATCGACCACCATGATGAGCGCCGCCGTGATATAGTCCGTCAGCGATACGCCTTTGTCTTTGGCGCGTGAAATTACCTCGTCTACAGGAATGATGCCTGTTGTGACGTTGACAAAGCTGTCGCTCTCCTTGGTGCCTTTTATGAAATACGCATTGGGTTCGCGGCGCGTCCGTTTAATATTTTTGGCGTATTTTAAATATGCGTCCTCGGTTTCATCGTCCGCGGGAGCCACGCTGCAATCGAGTATTTCATTGTCTCTCGGAATCTGTGCGCCGTATTTGAGACGCAGATACTCGGCCACAAGTGTTTTCAAAAAACAAAGCCCGCCTGCGCCGTCGGTGAGCACATGGAAGATTTCCACGGCAATGCGGCGCTTATAATACAGCACACGGAACATAAAACCCTTATTTTCTTCAAAATCCATATGCACGCATGGATAGGCTTCATCCTGTTTAATATCCGGCTGACCTTCGTTGTGTTCAAGGTAATACCAGAAAAGCCCGCGCTTCAATTTCAGCGCAAAGCTCGGAAACCGCGACAGTGTGGACTCAAGTGCGTCTTTCAGCACCGATGGGTCCACCTGCTCAGTGAGGTCTGCGGACAATCGAAATAACGCTTTCCAGTTGCGTTTTTTGGCAGCCGGATAGATCTTTGCTGCGTTATCAAGCTTCATCCATTTTTTATGTGTTTTATCACTGCTGCTCATTTATCACTCCAAAAATGCGGCTATTTTTCTCAAGGCTTTTGTCGCCTCGGGTATCTTAAACAGCACAAACACGTGCCACAATCCTTCTTCGATAATCAGCTCACACGGGCTGCCCGCTTCTATGAGCCGATCGGCCAGCATTCTTGCATCATCCGTGAGAAGTTCACAGCTGCCGGCAATAATCAGCGAGCGCGGCATGCGGCCAAGATCGCCAAACACCGGAGATACCAGAGGATTTTTCTCCTTCCCCGCCGCATAGGCCTGTGCATAGCCGCGCAGCGCCTGTTCCGATAGCGTGGGGTCCTTCTTCTTATTTCTTTTATAGGATTCGCCGCTGAATGTCAAGTCGGTCCAAGGCGAGATACCCACCAGCGCACGAGGCAGCGGCAGCCCCGCTTCTTTAAGCTTAAGGCACAGCGCAAATATAAGCCCGCCGCCCGCCGACTCGCCTACCAATGATATACCCTCAGCGCTGTAGCCTGATTCGATCAGATATTGATAAGCGCGAAACGCGTCTTCCACAGCGGCCGGAAACGGGTTCTCAGGCGCGAGGCGGTATGCCGCAGCCAGCACAAACCGGTTTGTTTCCGCCGCGATGATGCCTGCAAAACCGCGTGCATAGGCGATATTGCCTGCCACGTATGCGCCGCCGTGCAGATACAGTATCACTTTGTCTTTATCCTGCGGCATGCCTTTGGGAGACACAAAACAGGCTTCAAAGTTTTCAAAAGCAATTGGTTCAAAGGTGACCTTTGATGATAACGATTTTGCTTCCATATCGCCAAGGTTATCCTGAAAAGCTCTCGCGGTCTGTATGCTGAACCGATTGAGAATAGGCTTAACGAGCCTGATCTGTGTGCGCATAATGATGCTTAATAATCTTGGCATGGAATATGCTCCTTCACGTTTGATGCCCATCCTTTTAAGCATACCGCATCGAAAGGCTATTATCAAACAATATATGTGTAAAATAAACAGTTGACGGCAAATGAATCATTGGATTTAAAAATCATTTGGCGAATTATTTCATTCACGGGCGGGCATGGAAACCCGCCCCTACGGGAGAAGGAACATATATGCACGAACTGTATAGGATCTGGTTTCCGCACGGGCCCAGAACAACGCCGATTTTCACCTCGGCTCGCCGTATATAAGCCAACGTGACGGGCAGGCATATCCCATTCGGGGCACAGGCGGAGACCCGCTCCTACGGGAGAAGCAGCAATATACGCACGACACAATACGAGGAACGCCGACCCATGATATTGAACGAATACATCGGGCGGGCATTGCAACCTCCCTCAACAGCATTAAGGGAGCAATGACAACAAAGACGGGTATGAAACCCGCCCTGTCGTCATTATTATTCAAAAAGAGATGTTTGTTATTTGATGCCGATATCCGTCCGGTACTGTGCCCCGTCGAACCGCACCTTGCAGACTTCGGCGTACGCTTTTGACCGCGCATCGGGTATATCGGCGCCAATAGCCGTGATGCCCAGCACACGCCCGCCGTTGGTCACAAACGCGCCGTCTTTTAAAGCTGTACCCGCATGATATATGACCGCGTCATGCACATTATCAATACCGCCAATGAGTACGCCTTTTGGGTATTTGCCGGGATAGCCGCCGGATGCCATCACGACGCATACGGCTGTGCGTTCATCCCATTCCAGCGTGATCTGATCCAGCGTGCCGTCAATCACCGCACTGATGATGTCAAGCAGATCGTTTTTGAGCCGCGGCAACACCACCTGCGCTTCGGGATCACCAAAACGCGCATTGTATTCCAGCAGCTTGGGGCCGTCCTTGGTGAGCATCAGTCCGAAGAATATGATACCCTTGAAGCAAACGCCCTCGGCATTGAGCGCTTCCACTGTCCGTTTGATGATCGTTTCTTCCGTCACCTTGCGAATGGCGTCCGTGTATTTGGGGCTGGGCGAAAACGTGCCCATACCGCCCGTGTTGGGGCCTTTGTCACCGTCGAAGGCGCGTTTATGGTCCTGCGCGCTCTCCATGGGTCGTATCGTTTTGCCGTCACAGAACGCAAGCACCGAGACCTCAGGCCCTTCGAGGAACTCCTCGATCACCACGCGGCTGCCTGCGTCGCCGAACGCCTTATCGATCATAATCTCCTTGAGTGCGTCCATCGCTTCGTCCGCTGTCTGGCAGATGATCACGCCCTTACCGAGCGCAAGACCGTCCGCTTTAACCACCACGGGCATTTTGCAGCTGCTGACATAAGAACCCGCTTTATCAAAGTCGTCAAACACTTCGCATGCCGCGGTCGGGATGCCGTACTTGTGCATCAGGTATTTCGCGTACACCTTGCTGCCCTCGATGCGTGCCGCGTCTGCTGTCGGCCCGAAGGCACGGATGCCTTCCTCTTGCAGCTTATTGACGAGTCCCATGTAAAGCGGATCGTCAGGCGCCACAATCACGAGATCAAAATGCTGCTTTTTAGCATATTCTACAAGCGCATCGATGTCCGTCGCTTGTATCGGCACACACGTGGCCATCTGCGCAATACCGCCGTTTCCGGGTGCGCAATGTATCTCATCAATGCGGCTGTTCTGTTTCAGTTTCCATATGATCGCGTGTTCGCGGCCGCCGCCGCCCACCACGAATATTTTCATGTCCTGTGCTCCTTAGTGTTTGAAATGCCTCATGCCCGTGAACACCATTGCGATGCCGAGTTCATCACATGCCTTGATAGATTCCTCGTCACGGATGCTGCCGCCCGGCTGAATAATCGCGGTGATACCGTATTCCGCCGCAAGGCGCACGCAGTCGTCAAACGGGAAATAAGCGTCAGACGCGAGCACCGCGCCCTTCACATCTTCGCCGGCGCGCTGCAAAGCGGCCTCCGCCGCCCATATACGCGAGACCTGCCCCGGCCCGAGGCCGAGCGTTTTTGAATCCTTGGCCACAGAAATGCCGTTGGATTTAATATGCTTGACGATCTTCCAAGCGAACTTTAAGTCTTCGAGCTCTTTTTCAGTCGGTACGCGTTTGGTCACCGTCTTAAGCTCACCGTCAAACAGCTTGGTATCGATCTGCTGTACGAGCAGTCCGCCCAGCGGTTTCTTGATATCCATCGCTGCGGGCTTTACCTTTGCTGAAATGTCCTTAAGAAGCAGCAGGCGCAGATTCTTCTTTGTCTTCAATACCTCGAGTGCTTTATCCGTAAATCCGGGCGCGACAATAATCTCGAGGAATATTTTAACCATCTCTTCGGCTGTTTTCTTATCGACCTCGGCGTTCACCGCCACGATGCCGCCGTATATGGACACAGGATCGGCGCTGTACGCCTTCATGTATGCATCATATAAATTATCCGCGCTGCCCACACCGCATGGGTTGGCATGCTTGGATGCCACCACAGTGATTTCCTCGAACTCGCGCAGACAATCCAGCGCACCGTTGGTATCGTTGATGTTGTTAAACGAGAGCTCCTTGCCCCAAAGCTGCTGTGCATCAGCCAATGTGCCATGGGTGTCGATCGGCTCTTTATAAAAAGCGGCGCTCTGATGCGGGTTCTCACCGTAACGCATGCCCTGTATCTTCTCATATGTGAGCGTCAGTTTTTCCGGATAACCGCCGCCGTTCTGCTCACGCAGATAACCGGAGATCAGCGCGTCGTATGCCGCCGTATGCTCAAATACTTTCACGCAGAGATCGAACTTGGTTTCCTTTGTGATGCCGCCGTTTTGAAGCTCACCGAGGACACGCTTATAGTCAGCAGGGTCAACGATCGACGCGACGTCCTGCCAGTTTTTCGCCGCCGCACGCAGCATGGTCGGGCCGCCGATATCGATGTTTTCGATCGCTTCTTCCAGCGTGACGTCTTGCTTGGATATTGTCGCTTTGAACGGGTACAGGTTCACCGCAACAACGTCGATCAGCCCCACACCGAGCTTATCCACCTGCGCGATATGATCCTTGTTGCCGCGCATGGCGAGTATACCCGCATGAATCTTGGGATGCAGCGTTTTTACACGGCCGTCGAGGCATTCGGGAAAGCCTGTGATATCTGACACGTTTGTCACCTTCACGCCTGCCTGTTCCAATGCGCGCTGTGTGCCGCCCGTCGAAAGAATCTCGAAACCAAGGCTTTCGAGACCTTGCGCGAATTCCACAACGCCCGTCTTGTCAAACACGCTCAAAAAAGCTCTTTTCATATGTAAACCTCCAAATTTAATCTGTTCAAAGCGGGCGCCAATGGCCACCCCTAAGGGTTTATTCTATCCCTTCACGCCATGCTTTCGGTCATTCCTTACGTATCCGTGCACAAAACAGCCTGTTTCTCAACAGATTCTTCGGGCGTACAACGCCCTCAGAATGACATTTCGCACACATGTTGCCGTCGCTTTATGATTCCGGATTTATCCTTACACGGCGGCCCAAAAGCTCAAGCCGCCCCGCGCAAAGCAGTGCGACGGATTTGATAAGTATCTCATGCTCCACCTCGAGAATCCGCGCAGCAAGTGTGTCCGGCGTGTCGCCGTCCAGCACATCCACGCATTTTTGCATGATGATCGGGCCGGTATCGGTCCCCTCGTCCACAAAATGCACCGTCGCGCCCGATACCTTCGCGCCGTATTCGAGTACAGCGACATGCACGCGTTTGCCGTAATAACCCTTGCCGCAAAAAGACGGAATCAGTGACGGATGGATGTTGACAATCGGAAAGCGGCTGACTAAAGAAGGACCAAGTATCGACATATAACCCGCAAGCACCACAGCCTGCCCGCCAAAGCCTTCAATCGCCTTGATGACGGCTTCGTCGTGCGCCTGCTGGTTCTCAAATTCCTTAGGCGATATCACGACACTCGGCACACCCACATTGTCCGCGCGTGTCAGCGCATAAACGCCTGGCTTGCTGGCCACAACGCCCGCCACACGTGCACCGATGCGTCCGTCCGCACAGGCATCCAGTATGGCCTGAAAATTCGTGCCGCCGCCCGATACCATCACGACCAGTCTTTCTATTCGCACAGCTTTACGCCCTCGCCTTCTGTGACATGACCGATAACAAACGCTTTCTCGCCCAGCTCACGCGCAGCTAAAGCCACTTCCTCCGCAATGCCCGGCTTGACCGCCAGCACCATACCGATGCCCATGTTAAACGTGTTGTATGCATCGTGTGTCTTGAGTTTCGCTTCACTGACCAGCAGATCAAATATGGGCAGCATATCCCAGCTTCCGAGCTGAATCTCGGCACCCAAACCACCGGGAAGTATACGCGGAATATTTTCGATAAAACCGCCGCCCGTGATATGCGCCGCGCCTTTGACAGCAAAGCGCTCGATCAGAGACAACAGCGTTTTGACATAAATTCGTGTGGGGGTAATAAGCTCTTCCCCCATCGTTTTCCCCAAAGCGTCGATACGCGTGGCAAGAACCTGGTCGTTCATATTTATAAGCTTGCGCACAAGTGAAAAGCCGTTGCTGTGAATGCCCGATGACCCAAGGCCGATCAGCTTATCGCCCACTTCAATGCGGCTTCCGTTTATGAGCTTGTCCTTGTCTACGCTGCCCACGCAAAAGCCTGCCATATCGTACTCACCTTCGGTGTAAAAACCCGGCATTTCAGCGGTTTCTCCACCGATCAGCGCACATCCGGCTTCACGGCAGCCTGCCGCCACACCTTTCACGATATCCGCAGCCACTTCCGGATTCAGCTTGCCCGTGGCAATATAATCGAGAAAAAACATCGGCTTCGCGCCGTGGCAGACGACATCGTTCACGCACATCGCGACGCAGTCGATGCCCACCGTGTCGTGCTTATCCAGCGCGAACGCGGCTTTGAGCTTTGTGCCCACACCGTCCGTACCGGACACAAGCACCTGCCCGTTGCCGTTGTCGTACATGCCGCCGAAGGAGCCGAGCCCCTGCAGCACGCGGTCGTTGAATGTGGTCTTCGCGTGCTCTTTCATGAGGCTTACAGCCTTGTAGCCCGCCTCCACATCGACGCCCGCGTCTTTGTAAGTATAAGCCATAAATTCTCCTTATTTACGGGGTTCTCAACATCATTGTTTTATGTTAATCGAGTACGTTCTTTTTCCCGCATTTTAACAGACCGTTCACGTCCTCTGGGTATTTACCGTTAAAGCAGCCCACACAGAAATTGCACGCCGCTCCCTCAACGGTTTTCAGCAGGTCTTCTATCGCGAGATAGTGCAGCGAATCTGCACCGATCAGCTTCCTGATCTCCTCCACTGAATTCTTCGCACCGATCAGCTGGTCATGCGAGGAAGTATCGATGCCGAAAAAACAAGGATACTTGATAGGCGGCGAGCTGATACGCATATGCACCTCTTTGGCCCCCGCCAATTTCAGCATTTCCACGATCTTTTTGGATGTGGTGCCGCGCACGATGGAATCGTCCACGAGAACCACACGTTTGCCGCGCACATTGCGCTTTATGGCGTTAAGCTTGATATTTACGCTCACCTCGCGCTTACCCTGTGACGGCTGTATGAATGTGCGCCCCACATAACGGTTTTTGGAAAGCGCGATGGTATAAGGCAGACCCGATTGCTGCGCATAGCCCATGGCTGCGGGCATGGCGCTATCCGGTACCGCCGCCACCACGTCGGCATCCGCAGGGTATGTGAGCGCAAGCATCTCACCGGCTTTTTCTCTTGCCCTGTGTACGGGTATGCCGTCGATATCTGAATCGGGGCGCGCAAAGTACACATATTCAAATATGCACAGTGCTGTTTCCGGTGCGTGCGGGCCCTGATGCGATTTTAAGCCGCTCTTGTCCGCCACAACGATCTCACCCGGCCGAAGGTCACGAATAAACTCAGCACCAATTGCGTCAAACGCACTGGATTCAGACGCGAATACATACGAATCCTCAATACGACCGAGCGATATAGGCCGTATGCCTTTGGGGTCTCGTACGCCGATCAGCATGTCCGGCGTCATGATCACGAGTGCATAGCTGCCTTTGAGCTTGCCCATCGTTTTGGTCACCGCTTCGATGATGCCTTCGCCGCTGTGCTTGGCAATAAGGCTCGCGATTATCTCGGAATCAATCGACGTTTGAAATATCGCGCCTGCGTTTTCCATCTCATCCCGCAGTTCCTTGGCGTTGATGAGGTTACCGTTGTGCGCAAGCGCAATATGGCCTTTTTTTGAGCTGATGACAAGCGGCTGCGCGTTGGCAAGCAGACTGTCGCCCATCGTGGAATAACGCACATGCCCGATGGCGGCAAATCCGCCGGTGAGCTTCTCAAGGCCTGATTTGAATGCCTCGGTCACAAGACCCATGTCCTTATGATAATCGATATGGTTGTTTTTGGCTACCGCAATTCCCGCGCTCTCCTGACCGCGGTGCTGCAACGCCAAAAGACCGTAGTAAGCGGCCTCAGTCGGTTCAACGCTGCCGTCCGGGCAGAATACACCGAACACGCCGCACTCTTCGTGCATGGTGTCGTCGCCGGGTTTAAGTCTCTCATACGGCGCAAGCTGATTTATGCGAAGGGGCATATTATTCTCCCATCAATCTGCTGATAATCTCTTTGTAGGCTTCCTCAACGTCCCCTAAGTCCCTGCGGAAGCGGTCTTTGTCGAGCTTCTTACCCGTTTCGATATCCCAAAAACGGCAGGTGTCGGGCGAAATTTCATCAGCGAGTATGATATCGCCGTGGAAACGCCCAAACTCGAGCTTGAAGTCAATCAGCTCCACGCCGAAACCCCTTAAGTACTCGCTTAAAATATCATTAACCTTAAAGGATATCTCCTTAATCCTATCCATTTCCTCGTCCGTCGCCAGGCCGAGTGCCCGTACGTAATACGAGTTAATGAACGGGTCGCCAAGCTCATCGTTTTTGTAGCTGTATTCGAGTATGGCGCACTTGAGCTGTGTGCCTTCCTCAATACCCATACGCTTGGAAAAGCTTCCGGCGGCCTTGTTCCTTATGATCACCTCAACCGGTACGATCTCCACTTTTCTGACCACTGTTTCGCGGTCGGAAAGCTGCTCCACATAATGCGTGGGGATGCCTTTGCTTTCGAGCAGCTTGAAGAAGTGGTTTGACACCTTGTTGTTAACCACGCCTTTGCCGACAATGGTACCGCGTTTTTGGCCGTTAAAGGCGGTCGCGTCGTCTTTGTAAGCGACGATCACGCAGTCGGCATCATCCGTGGCGTATACTTTTTTGGCCTTGCCTTCGTAAATCTGATCCAATTGCTTCATAATATTTCGATCTCCTTTTGAAGATTTTTATTCGATTCCATGACTTTTGCCGCCATATCCTTTTTATGGTCGGCGAGCTTTTGTTTGAGCACAGGATATTTCAATGAGAGTATCTGCACAGCAAGAAGCGCGGCATTTTCGCCGCCGTTAATCGCCACCGTCGCCACAGGAATGCCGGGCGGCATTTGAACGGTGGAGAGCAGCGAATCCAGTCCGTCCATCGTGGATGACTTCACGGGCAGACCGATTACTGGCATTGTGGTATATGCGGCGAGTACGCCCGCGAGGTGCGCGGCCTTGCCCGCTGCCGCGATGATGACCTCGATACCTTCGTTTTCCGCTCCCGCGGCAAATGCATGCGCCTCGTCCGGCGTTCTGTGCGCACTTAACACGCGCGCCTCCACATCCACACCGAAGCTTTTTAATGTCTTTATCGTCTTTTCGAGCACTGGCAGGTCGGATATCGACCCCATTATGACAGCGGCTTTCATGGCAATACTCCTTTGTATTTAGAAATGTGAAACTTTCAACAACAAAATAATTCTACATGGACAGGCTTGCCGTGTCAATTTAAATCGCATACTTTATACTTCGTATTTTATTTAATGTTCGTATATTAGCCCGAACATCGCATCATGCAACCATTATCACCCCCATATATCTGCCATATTTGGGCATACGGGCATTATTAATGTTCACAAACACGAATGATAGACAGATAATACGGCAGTTGTTTATTTCCAAATTCTTAGGGGCTTTCGGTTTGCTGATGACGACAATGACTTAAATGTGCTATATTAATGGGAGCTCAAAAAAGAAAGGATTGTTATGCGACATATTTTCATTGGCTTCTTGTTTGTATTCCTCGATTTTAATTTGACCTTCGGCACCTCACAGATCGGTCTTATCCCCGACTTTGTCGGCTACATATTTATTATTCAAGGTCTTGCAGAGCTTGAAAACCTGAGCCCGCGATTCATAAAGGCGCGGCCTGCTTCGCTTGGCATGGCAATGTATACCGGTTTATTATACGTCATGGCGTTGTTTGGCATAGGCTCAAATAGCATTGTTTCATTTGTCTTGGGTCTTGTATCCACCCTTATTTCTTTGTACATATCGTACAACATTGTCATGGGCGTCAAGGATATAGAGACTTCAAGCGGCCGTTTTCTGAATGCGGGCGGACTTTATTCTGTCTGGACAGTACTGGCCGTCCTTTCGCTTATCATCTATTTGCTGTACATCATTCCTGTCCTAAATTTTCTGTGCATCATTGCCGGGCTTATCGCGGGCATCGTGTTCTTGGTCTCATTCAACAAGACAAAGAATCTATATTACGGCGTTTAATCATCTGTTTCGTCGCTTTCGCTGTGATAAGTGCAGACGCATGACTTGCTGCTTTGATTTGGGAGTTAAAACCAAAAAAGACCGAAATGGACAGCCGACAGACTCCTTTTCATTTAATGAATAACCCTTATGTCATGCTGAGCGTAAGCGAAGCATCGGAAAAATTGCTTTATATTCGCAGGTTTGAATCCACTAAATAGTCCACCCGCCTAGTGGGTTTAGAATGATTTGTGGAACTTTGTCTGCAAGCTAAACCCTATATCTGGTCATTCTGAGCGCAAGCGACTACACAGTGGACCAGAATCTGAAAAGTTGCTTAAACACTATAGATTCTTCATTTCGCTTCGCTCATTCAGAATGACAATAAGAGCTTTTTTGACAGTCAAAAAGGAGCCGCAATGGGCTCCTTCGTTTTTCGACTAAGTATTCCTGTTACACAAAAACCTTTTTCAGCTTCGCAAAACGCGGCAGGCTGTCTTCCTTGGGCAGTGTGGTCTCGCCCTGAATCAGCGGCAGCGCATAGTCGACGAAGTCCTGAGTGAGGCCTTTGCCGTCCGGCAAAATCCATTCATCCGGAATTTTCTTCTCTTTGTTGGCCACTTCGTTTAAGTTGATGAGCTTCATGTTGCATTTGTATTCGTTACCAGGCTCACGCTCAAACCCGACCATGTGATCGGTCATGCCTTCTACCGCAGCCTTCACAGCTGTCTGGCCTGCCGTAAAGGATTCTTCGATGTCTGTGAGCGAACCCGCATGAGCCGCGCAGCGCTGCAGCAGGCTGAACTCAATGCCGCGCACCTTCGCGCCCGTTTCTTTTTTACAGATATTCGCGAGCGTGTACGCAAGGCCGCCCAGCTGCGCATGGCCGAATGAATCCTTGGACTGACTCATATCGCTGCCGTATTCACTGATATAACGGCCGTCTTTGTCCTGAATGCCTTCCGACACCGCCACGATAACCTTGTTGTTCTTCGCATAGATGTCCTTCACGCTTGCAATGAACTGATCCATGTCAAACACTTTTTCCGGCAGATAGATAAGGTCGGGACCAAGTCCCTTGTAGGACGCAAGCGCCGTGGCGGCTGTGAGCCAGCCGGCGTTTCTTCCCATTACTTCAAGTATCGTGATCATGCCCGTATCGTAAACACGCGCATCCAGGTATACTTCCATTGTGGAGGTCGCGATATATTTTGCAGCGCTGCCATAGCCCGGGCAGTGGTCGGTGGCCCACAGGTCATTGTCGATCGTCTTGGGCACGCCCATCACGCGCATTTCATAGCCGGACTTTTGCATGTATTTGCTGATCTTGTTGCATGTGTCCATCGAATCGTTGCCGCCGTTATAGAAGAAATACCGAACGTCATATTTCTTGAAAACTTCGAGCATCTTTTTATAATCGGTGTCATCCACATCGGCATCGGCGAGCTTATAGCGCACAGAGCCAAGCGCCGACGACGGCGTGGTCTTTAAAAGCTCGAGCTCTTTTAATTCTTCCTGCCCCATGTCGACCAGCTTTTCGTCCAGAACACCTTTGATGCCATGAGCCGCGCCATACACCTTTGTGATGCAGTCTTCTTTAAGCGCCTGCAGAAAAACACCCGCTGCGCTGGCGTTGATTACCGACGTGGGCCCGCCGGATTGTCCGAAGATACATGCCCCTTTTAATACTCCCATATTATTTACGTCTCCTCCTCGTTAAAATAAGAACTTTAGAAAAAATTATATCCCATGGAACGGGCATTTTCAATGCATTTTAACCAAATTAAGCATACAGCTGGACAATTTATCCGGGCTGCTGTGTATTTTGAGCCTCCGCATCACCTGCCAAGGTCTCAGGCGTAGGCTGAGTCGTTTCAGGAGGCAAGGCCTCTACCGGCGGGCCTACGATCTTCTCGCCTGCATACGCCTTATACTTGGTTTTGTCAACAAGTTCCGGTTCTTTTATCTCTTCGCCGTCCTTATAATAGTGTTTGTAAGACGTGAAAATGTATCCTTTGCGGCGCTTAATCACTTCTTCTTCATAACCCGGCGCTTTGGTATCGTCCAGCGTGATGATCATCTCACCGTCAGGCTGCAGCGTCTCCAGACATTCCGAAGTCAGGCGAATTTCATCATACTCACCTAGAAACGGCGCGCCGTATATTTCAAAATTCACCGTCTGTTTGCTGCTGTTGACCCAGCAAAATAAATAGATATCGTGATCGGTGTTGTTTTTATATATAAAATCGATCGTCCCTGTGTTGATTGTGGCGTCAAGGCCGCCGTCCACGTAACCCAGCTTGATGGAGTGCCCCCGCCGGTGCACGATTTCCAAATCCGCCTTGAGCACCGCCATATACATTGTTGTGGACACCTGACAGACACCGCCGCCGGCCTGGTCCTCGCTGGCGCCGCGCACCACCGCAGCCGCCGGCTCCCAGCCTAGCTCATAGGTGCGCGGGCCGAGCACGTTATTCGTGGAAAAACCCTCACCCGGGGCTAGCACATAGCCATTGATGAGTCCCACTGCTTTTTTTATATTATTCACGCGGGATTCGCGGTTATACGGACTATGTCCGAACGATGTGCTGGCCGTGGCACGCAGCACCGTGTTTTGTTCCAACTCCGCTTTGGTCACCGCTGCGGGGACTTCTACAAAAGGCATGTCAACTGTACCGTATTCACGGGTTCTCACTTGTTCTGCGACCGCATCATACAGTGCATCCTGATCCACCATACAGCCGCTTTTTTCGTCCGTATAGCTGAACCGATTGTCACGTTCAACCTTGTTTATTTGTACTGTCGCGTCCCGCGGAGACACATCAACCTGCTCAGCCAACTCTGAAATTATCTGTTTAACAGGCTGCGTGTTCACCGTATATTCGGTTGAAAAATCAAGGCCGTTTTTTTGGATCTCGCTAAGCTGCCTGTTTATATCCGCTCGGCTGCCCTCGCGCGCAACCTCAAAAGCACTTTTTAATACCTCGTCAGCATTGTCCGCCACAGCGAAATCGTCTCTGGTCAGCACAAACTGCTGGCCGCTATTGTCGATTGTGACGCGTACGGCGTTAAGCCGCTGCTGCATGTTCTGCCGCACCGCTTGTCCGGCCTGCGTTAACCTCATACCGCCCACGTCAATGCCGTCAATACGGATTCCCTCATGATATGTGCCTTGCTGATAAAGCTCTTCCCACTGCTGCGCTGTCAGTGTTGTGTGAGAGAATATGATCACACCGAATACAGCCAGAGCCACCACCGCCACAACTGCTGATGCCAACCAAAATTTTCTGCGTCTTTTGTATGTTTTTTTCAACATCCTTACTCACCCTCCGTCTAGTGATTCATTGCCAAAAAAACGTTTTTTAATCCGACTCAATGGCCATTCTTACTATTTTTTTGGTATATTGAAGAAAGCACCCATATAAAATGTATATGGTGCGCAATTAGACAGTATGGCTGTAAGGTCAATTGCTTATTATGTGTTCTCTTTTTTTAGCTGTTCGATCAATTCCGAAAGTTCATCGCAGTCATTTTTAGACAGTTTCGCATCTTTTAGCATACAGACGAGCAATGCCTTGGCCGAGCGTTCGCTGACCTTTTCAATCAGGTTTTTACTTTCAGCCATAATGCATTCATCCTTCTGCACAGCCGGATAATAAAAGTTATCTCGACCGAGGACGTTATATGCGATGAACCCTTTTGTGCAAAGGCGCTTCACATATGTCGCATATGTGTTGTATTTCCAGTCCATCTTGTCCCCCATCGCTGCGATGATCCCCGACATCGTCAGCGGTGACTTTCCCCACAGTGCCGACATAACCGCCCATTCCGGCTTTGTCAATGTGGCCATATAAAAGCATCTCCCTCCGTTTTAATCTCCCTCTTACCAACAATGGCAAACTACCTCTATAGCATTGTTGTTACAATTGTAGTTTTTATCGTCTTATTTGTCAAGCTATTACTAAAAAGGCGGTGTCAATTAGTGACACCACCGTCGTACTAGTATCAGCTTATTCACCGATGATTTTAATCATCAGCTTCTTTGGGCGCATACCGTCGAATTCGCCGTAGAAAATCTGCTCCCAAGGCCCGAAATCCAGCCTGCCCTCTGTGACAGCCACAACCACTTCACGCCCCATCACAGTGCGCTTTAAATGCGCGTCGGCGTTGTCTTCAAAGCCGTTGTGTGCATACTTGTCGTATGGCTTTTCGGGCGCGAGCCGTTCCAGCCAGCGCTCAAAGTCGCCATGCAGGCCCGACTCGTCATCGTTGATAAAAACGCTTGCGGTGATGTGCATAGCGTTTACAAGGCACAACCCTTCGCGGATGCCGCTTTCTGCAAGCGCGGCTTCCACCTGCGGTGTGATATTGATCATCTGACGCCGCTTTTTTATGTTAAGCGTCAGCACCTTTCGATAGCTCTTCATTTTACTCCCTCCGTTCACTCTATTGGTATTATGATAGCGTGACTCCGATTCGCTGTAAAGCGGATGTTCCAAATATGAGAAAAACCGCTGGCGCCCAGCGGTTCCCTCATGTGCGTTTACTACCCTATTTATTTGGTTTGTATGTTAGCTTAACTCAGTTGCCTCTTCCGTTTTTACCATTATTACCTTTACCGGGCTCATCATCTTCGTCTTCATCATCTTCTTCGTCGTCTTCGTCTTCTTCATCATCTTTATCATCATCTTCATCGTCTTCTTCATCATCTCTATCATCTTCGTCTTCGTCATCATCTTTATCGTCTTCGTCTTTGTCATCGTCTTCTTCGTCTTCGTCATCCCAGTCATAATCCATATCCCAGTCGAAGTCGAAGTCCCATAATGTCAGGGCTGCCATCTGATCCTCTGTCAGCCCAAGCGACTGTACCGTGACTCTGAATTGTTCTTTAGCCTGTACCTGTGCCTGCTTATATGTCTGAATAGCTGTTTGTTTTTGCTGTTCGACCTGCGCTTTCAACGCAGTCTTTGCAGACTTGTATTGGCCGACATCTTTATCAGACTTAAACTGATTCTGAATTTCAGCCTTAGACTGTTTCCATTGATCATGGGCTTGTGTCTTTGTCTGCTTAAAGACTTGCTGAGCCTGACGCATTGCAACCTTAAATTCGTTTTGTGCCTGAGTCAATATCTCAAGCTGCTCAGCCGTGAGCACACCGCTGTCCACGAGTTCCTGCATATCCTTTTCGTCGTCATCGTCTCCGAACGCTTCATCGACATTGTCCACAAGCTTAACCAGTTTGCCCATCTTAAGCGAGCCGTACTTTTCCTTTGCTTCTTCCAGCGTGATACCTTCCTTTTCGGCAAGGTATTTAAGCAGCAGGTATCTGCCGGGTGTCAGGCCGCTCAGTTGTGCTTCGTCAACCGTTTCATCCTCCACAGTGGACACGACAACCTCACACGCAAGACCCAGTTCGGTTAAACGCTGTGTGGCGCTATCCTGCAGGCTCGTGAGCAGTTCTTCTTCGTCATCTCCGCTTGTGGTGATCACGAGAGACGCGTTCCCGTCTTCCTCGGTAATAAAGCCGCCGTCTGCAAATGCACCGATGAGTATATTCAGTGCCTCGGCAGGCGTAAGACCGGTCACATCGTTTTCCAGCGTGATGCTCTCACCGTCATCGTTAAGCGCGCTGACATCCAGCACAGTACCGTCCTCCACGGTGAATTTGATACTCGGGTTCACATCAATAGACACATAGCTTAACTGCTGGGATACCGCCTCTGTCGGCAAAGCCGCCATCGTTTGCGCTGCTGCCGGAGAAGCCGCCTCTGTCGGCACTGTTGTCGGTGTCGTCTCCGGCTGCGTCGTTTGCGCAACCGTTGCGCATCCGGTAAACACGAATGCCATAATAATCGTTAAGCTCAGCAATACTGCTAAAGATTTCTTTGTCTTTTTCATTTCTTATCTCCCTTCTTGTTCACATCAAAATGTCTGATCTTCAATCGTCGTTTTGTTCATCTTGCCCGTCTTCATCTCGGTCGTTGTCCTGATCATCTTCTTCGTCTTCGCCTTGTTCTTCTTGCTCATCGCTGTCCTGCCGGTTGCCATTGTCTCTGTCACGGCTGCTCTGATCTTCGTTTCCTCCGGCGTTATCGTTTTTGTTGCCGTCACCGTTATTGTTTGGCGTATCGTCGCTGTCATTATTGTTTTTATTGCCGTCGCCGCTGCTCTGATCTTCGTTTTTGCCGCCGCTGCCGCCGCTGACCGGCTTGTCCTTTGGAGCGTCAGACGAATTGCCGCTGTTTCCCTTCACCTTGTCGTCTTGACCGCTTCCGTTTGATTTATCGTTTTTCGCATTTTCGCTATTGCCTGCAGTGCTGCCGTTGTTCTTTTCACTTTTATCGTTCTTGGCGGCTGTACCTGTTGGGCGGTTATCAGCCTTTTCATCATTTTGGGGCGTATTCTTGTTCCCGTTTTTTTGCTTGTTTGAATTTCCGCGTATTTTTTCGATAATTTCATCAACATCCTGCTCCTCAATCCCCTGATCTGCCGCTTGTTTTTTGAGAAGCTCGATGCCGGGCTGGCTGTGCTGTGTTTTGGCCTTTTCAAAATCAGCCGTTGTGCTTTGCAGCACCAACGCTGTCACCTTGCGCTCCGTGGCGCCGCTCACCACATCTTCAATATCCTCCTGTGACAAGCCCGCCGTTTCGCCAAAGTGTGCCACCAGCACATGCCCCTGATCTTTAAGGTATCCCTGATCGTCTGCAGCGCCCACAAATTCTGAAAGCGCTTTTTCAAACGGCAGGCCCTCAAGCTTCACTTTTTCCAGCAGCATCACCGCATCATCATTTTCAGCCGATACCTCTAAAACCGTTTCAGACGCATCCACCTGCATACTGATGCTCGGGTTAATATCCACCGTATAATAGCTGACCTCGTCTGCAGCCGAAGGCAGCGAAAAAAGAATTAAGATCGCCGCGATTACCGTTATCGCCGGAGTCAGTACCCAAGAAAGCCTGCCCAAGCGCACAGATTGCTGTTTCTTACGTACCTCCTGCATCACAAGCTGCTGCGTTTTTTGCTTCAGCTGCGCGCTTGGATGCGCTGTGTCAAATTTAATTCCTCTTAATTCCTTATCTATATCAAACATTCAGCTCGTTCTCCATTTCCTTGCGCAGTTTAGATTTGGCAGCGTTTAAACGGGATTTGACCGTACCGATAGGCAACCCCAGCACCGCCGCGCTTTCCTTATAATCGAGCCCCTCAAAATAGTATAAGATGATCGGCAATCTGTGTTTGTCAGGCAGCTTGCTGACCTTGTTTATCAGCATCTCGCCTGTCAATTTCTTTAGCGCTTCGTTTTCCGCTGACACATTGTCGGTAGCGGCTGCAATTATATAATCCTTGGCCGCATCATCCATCGTGTTTTCAATAACTTCGCTCTCACGTCTGCTGCGCCGGTAGCTGTCCCTGTATGCATTGAGGCAGACGGTATAAAGCCAATTTTTTAACGACTTTGTGCACGTATGCGACTTCTGTATGGCTTTCAGCCATGTCTGTTGGTATAGCTCTTCCGCATTATGGCGGTTTTTTGCCAGTTTGAGGCATAGGTTAAATATGCTGTCCTCATACAGGCAGATTATATAGTCGATGTATGTAAAGTCTCCGTTAGAAAAGGTCTCAAGCAGCAGCTGTTCGTCCGGCAAATCCTCTAACCCCTTTCACTTATATAGACGTATTATAATTGGATTTGTTCAGAAAAAAAAACCGGCAAAATAATCCACAAATAAAAAAGCCCTGAAACACTTGGTTCAGAGCCTTATGCCACATCATACTGTTTCTAAACGTCACCGCGGTCGGCAGACTGCTTCTTTGTCGTGCGGCTGTTATTTTGGGCATCCGCTGTGATGGGCGTTTGTCCCTTGCACTTCTTCTTCCTCGCCCGTTTATTGTCGGGCTGGCTGTCTTTCGTCATGCTATCAACTCCTTTTCATTTTTTATTTTCTCCTCTGCTGCGGCAGGCATTCAACATATATCTTTTAAAAAAAGGCCAATGGCAGTATAATGGACACATCATTATAAATACATTGAAATAGCGCATGACGAATCCGCAGCCTTTGGCCTGACCGAGAAAATATAAAAAGGCAGGATCTTTGTAATGAAAATTATTGTTGTGGGCGGAACCGGGTTCTTGGGCTATCATGCCGCTTTGGTTGGTCTAAAAAGAGGTCATGAATTAGGCGCACTGGCCGTCAAGGATATTGACCTTTCGGGCTGGTTCCCTGAAAGCGTGAATGTGGATTACGGCGATGTGTTTACGCTTTCCGGCGAAGAGCTGGAGCGGCGTTTTACCGGCTACGACGCGCTGGTTTACGCCGTGGGGCCGGACGACCGCGTGGTGCCGCCCGCGCCCGCGTACGAATTCTTTCATGAGCGGCTTGTGGTGGCCTGTGAAAAGACCGTTACCGCCGCGCGCAAGGCGGGCGTGAAGCGATGCGTGATACTCAATTCGTACTTTGCCTATTTCGATCGGTTATGGCCGCAAAAGCAGCTGGCTGAGCGACATCCGTATATCAAATGCCGCGTGGAACAGGCGCAACGCACCATTGCCGCGGGCGGCGAGACAATGGACGTGATGATACTTGAGCTGCCTTATATATTCGGCAGCATGCCCAAAAGGACACCGATTTGGAAAGACGTGTTTCTCGACAAATACGCCAAAGGCCGCATCATATTTTTCCCCAAAGGCGGCACCAGTATGGTATCCGTGCAGCATGTGGGCGAAGCGATCATCGGCGCGCTGGAGCAGGGTGAGCACGGCAGGCGCTATCCCGTCGGCGACGAGAACCACACATACAACGAAATGCTCAAGATGATGATGACAGCGCTCGGCAGGCGCGCAGCGATCATCAATATACCGCGTTTTCTTGCTGTCATAGCGGGCGGCTTTATCGAGCGCGGGTGGCGCAGACAGGGGCTGCAGAGCGGGCTCGACCCGAAGTTTCTGATGCGCGACATCATTACGGATTATCTGTATGTCGATGCGTCCGAAAGCGCCGAAAAACTGGGCTTTGGCCGCGGCGGGCTCAAAGAAGCCATCGACGAGACGATGAAAGCCTGCTATCCGGAGAAATTTGCTGACGTTAAATCTATGAAATTGGCTGCCGAAACAAGATAGGGGGTATCCCATGCCCAACGCGCTCATTTATGTGTTTACCGGTACATACCACACATTAAAAGCGGCTCGCATGATTCAAAAGCATCTGGAGACCAACAACATTGCCGTGCGCATTCACGAGGTCAGATACCCGTTTGAAAAAGTACCGGTGCCCCAAGACGGCGATTATGTGGGCTTTGGTTATCCTGTCCATGCGTTCAATTCCCCGCTGATGTTCCTGCGGTTCGTGCGCAGTCTGCCAGTCGCGAAGCAAAACAAGGCATTTATATTTAAAACATCGGGAGAGCCCGCGAAGCTCAACGTTGAATCGTCCGCGACGCTGTACCGCATACTTAAGAAGAAGGGCTTTGACGTGGTGCTGGATGCGCATATGCTGATGCCTTATAACATACTTTTCCGCTATCCGGACGGACTCACCAAACAGATGACGCTGTACGCGGACGCCCTGAGCCGATTGCTTGCCCTGCGCCTGCTAAGCGGCGATAGGGATACGTTCAAGTTCAGCAAAATACGCCGTCTTATATCGCTGATTATGCGCGTCGAATGGTTCGGCGCATGGCTCAACGGGCGTATGTATTCGGTCAATAGCAAAAAATGCAGCGGCTGCATGCTGTGTGTGAAGACCTGCCCCACCGCCAACATCACATACGAAGACGGGCGGTTTCGTTTCGGCGGGCGCTGCGCGATGTGCATGCGCTGTGTGATGTATTGCCCCAAGGACGCGGTCAACTTCGGCATACTGCGCCCTCTGCGCGTGAACGGCGGCTACGCGTTTGACAAACTGCTAGCTGACCCAGCTGTTTCTGCTGATTATGTGGGGCCCAAAACCAAAGGCTATTATAAATCTTTCCGCGGTTATTTCCGCCGTGCCGACGACGCGCTGGCGGCCTATAATCTGAAAGCGCAGGGCTGTACGCCGCAGCCAAGGCCCAACGCGCCCGAGCTCGACGTATTTGAAGCATACGAAGCTACTCAGCAGCGAGCAAACGAAGAGCTTGAAGAAGAGGAAAATAACAGTGTGATTTAGGGGTGCGAAAAAATAGGACAAGAGTATTTGATTAGCTGTTTAGTGTCATTCTGAAAGAGCACCGCGAATGAAGAAACTGTCCTGCCTATACAAGGATCACATTGAGCGTGTCATTCTGAATGAGCAAAGTGAATGAAGAATCTGCCCTGCCTATACGCGGAACGACATACCCCATTTGGGGACACAGTCCGAGGTCGTTCCCTACGGTTTGTTCCCATCGGCTATTATCATGCCGTTGCAGATATCCATCATCCCTGTAGGGGCCGGTTTCCAATCCGGCCCATAGACGTATGCGGTTATCGGTACGCGGGCGGGCGCAGAGACCCGCCCCTACGTGTGTCATTCTGAATAAGCACCGCGAATGAAGAAACTGTATGCCTTCGCGGATTTTAGAGGAACGGCGATTTTACTTTCTCATTCGCTTGTAAAACAATACCATCCAAACAACTGATACAGCCAAAGCCACGGGAAACAGCCACAGCGGCCCTTGCATCAGCGCGCCCATCCAATAGGCCGGAAAAACGCCCGCAATCAGTCCCCATGGTGAGTTCGTGATAATGGGCACGATCATGGGCATCATTGTAAGCCCGAGCATCTTTGACACCGCGAGACCCTCCACTTTGTTGTTCGCAAAGCTTAACAGCATCAGCGTATTGGTCGCACCGAATACGCCGCCTGCCACCGCGATACAAAACACTCTCAGCATATCGGGGTGTGAGAGTGAAAACAGCATCATCAGCACAGGCGCAATCACGATGCTCCACAGCACGGGCAGCGCCAGCCGCGACGCAAGATATCCCGCTCCGCCGAGCGGCGTGACGGTATAGTATTCACCGAGGCCTTCGTCGCGCTCATCCAGCATCAAAAAGCCGCACAGCATGCCCGCCAACATGGGCGTGAGCGTCAGAAGCAGCATATCCGAAAGCGGATACCAGGCGCTCAGGTCAAACGAGAAAGTATCCATGAGCACCGGTTGCAGCAGCGGAAGTCCAAAACGAAAGGCCGGGCCGTATAGAAACGGGCCAAGCACCAATATAATCAGCAAAGGATCGCGTCTTATCAGTGTGAAAGAACCGAAAAACGTTTTCAATACATTCGTCATGCCGCACCGCCTCCCAATCGGCTAAGCGCTGAAACCAGCCGTCTTTGTGCAACCCAAAACGCGATTGCGACCCAGATAAACATTTCAACAAATATCAGCAACGACATGTGATAAACTCCTGCGGATGCCTCAACAAGGCGCAATACGATGCTGCCGGGGAAAATCTCAAGCGGTGCGAATGAGACGCCAAACATCAGCAGCAATGGCGGCAGCAGCAGTATCAATTCCCATAAGCCGTTAACGGATAGAAACGCGTTCATGGTTTTAAGATTGACTGATACCGATATGCCGATGAGCGTGAAACACATGCTTCCGAAGAGTATGGCAGGAACAAGCACGCCGAATTTGGCACTCGAAACGCCGCTGCCCAGCGCCACAATCACGCTCACCAGCGTCGATATCATCCCCAGTGACAACGCTTTGGACGCGATATATTCCCATGGGCGCAAAGGTGAGCTGAAAAGAGCGTCCAGTATACCTTCACCGCGCTCTAACTGCATGAGACCGCCGATAAAGAACAGCCCAAGCAGCGCCGGATCGGCAAGCAGCGTGGCCACAAGCGCCGTTTCACGCCAGCTTTCCGGCAGCAGCCGCAGCATAATAATAAAAAACACAGTTAAAAAGCCGTATATGAAATAGAAGCCGTATCGCCATTGATAGCGTACATCCGATAAAAAAGCATGGCAAAGCCTTTTCATGTGAGGCTCCTCCCCGTTACGTCAATAAACAAATCCTCCAGTGACGGTTCCAGCGTATGCACCGTTTCTATCTTGTCTTGCTTGAGCAGCGACAAAAACTGCGCATCGTCCTTAAGACTGCGAAGTGGTATTTCTGTCTCACAGCGCTTTCCCTCCTGCCACGTATAGCGTACGCGCCTGTCTCCCGCGCGGAGACGCAGATTCATGGGCGTATCCAGCAGTCTGATCGTGCCGTCTATGATGAAAGCCACGCGGTCACAAAGTTCCTCGGCCAGATGCATGTCGTGCGTGGTAAGCAGCACAGTACGCCCCTGCCGTTTTTGTTCCAGCACCATATCTTTCATAATGCGTGAGCGCGTCGGGTCAAGGCCTGCTGTTGGTTCATCCAGAAACAATATTTTCGGTCGGTGCATAATCGCGCGAATAAAGTTGAGCCGCATCTTCATACCCTTTGAATAGTCCGAAACGCGGATGTCCTTATCCTGCGCGAGCTCCAGCCGCTCCATCAGCTTAACAGCATCCTCGCACTCCGCTTCATAAAGCGACGCAAAATAATGTAGGTTCTCAAGCGCCGTGAACTTGCCATACAGATTCGGCACTTCCATCGCGACGCCGATGCGTTCATAATAGTCGCGCTTTTTTGACCGAACTTCGCCGCCCAGCACCTTCACACTGCCTTTATAGCCTTTCAGAATACCCGTCAGTATCTTTTGCGCCGTGCTTTTACCGGCGCCCGACGGCCCCAAGAAGCCGAATATCTCTCCCTTGTCCGCAGAAAAGCTCATTCCTTTTAGCGTCTCTTGCTGAGCGCTGGGATAAGTAAAATGCAGATTATCAACACTGATCATCTTTGTTCCTCCGAAAATATTTTATCAGCGACAGCGTCAAGCAGATAGTCAAATGCTTGCTCAGCGTGGGGGCCGACTTCTTTCTGATGCATCATACCAAGCATCAGCATACGAAGCGCAGCCGATAGCACCTCCGGGTCCACTTTATTGCCGCTGAGCTCTTCAGTGAAAAGCCGTGACGACATATCATCCATTTCTATATGCTGATTGATCCGATCCTGCGGTACCCGTCTCAGCAAAACTTCATATTCTTCATTGGAAAGCACATTGAGTATGGGACGAAAATCAGTAAACATAGTCTTTATGACTTGGACAAATCCGTCTTTCTTATTTTCTTGGCTTTTAATATCACTTATTATTGTGTCATGTATTTTTCGCTGAATCGATTCCAGCGCATCGAGAAACAAAATCTCTTTGCTGTCATAAAACAAATAAAAAGCGCCCTTTGATATACCGGCAGCGCGGCTTAACTCCTCAACGGTTGTCTTTTTTATTCCTGTTGTCGCTAAAAAACCTTTGGCCGCTTCTATAAGCTTATTGCGTACCATTGACTTTTCTTCTTCGGTAAACGCTTTTGGCGACATATATAGCATTCTCCTGTGACTGTTTTTTCTGTTTTGGTCATATGTATTATATGACCAATTGTATTAATTGTCAATAATTATTGATAGGATAGTGTATTGATAAAACCAGAGAGCTATCTTGATAAACCAAATGCAATAAAAAGAGCATGCCGTGGTTCGCAGATGCATCAGGTTTTATATAAATAATGGTGAACACGAGAGAATATATGAAAAAGCCTCCAACCGTTGTTGGTTAGAGGCTTTTGAGTGGAGCGGACTTTGCTATTTCAATACAGATGGGGCCCCTCAAAGTCGCTAGGCTTTGTGGGGAATAGGAGGAGCAAGGAAGCGATACGAAAAAGCCTCCAACCGTTTCTGGTTAGAGGCTTTCGAGTGGAGCGGACTTTGCTATTTCAATACATATAGGGCCCCGCAAAGTCGCTAGGCTTTGTGGGGAAAAGGAGGAGCAAGGAAGCGATACGAAAAAGCCCCTAACCGTTTCTGGTTAGAGGCTTTCGAGTGGAGCGGACTTTGCTATTTCAATACAGATGGGGCCCCTCAAAGTCGCTAGGCTTTGTGGGGAATAGGAGGAGCAAGGAAGCGATACGAAAAAGCCTCCAACCGTTTCTGGTTAGAGGCTTTCGAGTGGAGCGGACTTTGCTATTTCAATACATATAGGGCCCCGCAAAGTCGCTAGGCTTTGTGGGGAAAAGGAGGAGCAAGGAAGCGATACGAAAAAGCCCCTAACCGTTTCTGGTTAGAGGCTTTCGAGTGGAGCGGACTTTGCTCCGACGTGGCTCCCCAGGTTGGGTTTGAACCAACGACCCTTCGGTTAACAGCCGAATGCTCTACCGCTGAGCTACTGAGGAATATCAACGATTTATAATTATATATAAATGACGATCAGTGTCAAGAGATAAATGAGAAAATATTCACGTTTTACATTAAAAAAGCCCAAGGTACTTGACCTTGAGCTTTGTGGCTCCCCAGGTTGGGTTTGAACCAACGACCCTTCGGTTAACAGCCGAATGCTCTACCGCTGAGCTACTGAGGAATATTTGAATCCGGCAACTACCTACCCTCCCAGGCCGTGACCAGCCAAGTACTATCGGCGTATAAGGGCTTAACTTCTGTGTTCGGGATGGGAACAGGTGGATCCCCTTAGCTATCGCCACCGGAAAATATATTAACTTCGTTAATCGAATTCAAGCTTACGCTTGTCTTCGGGTCTTGCCTCGCCTGCGCTTACGCGCGGTCAGCTCGGCGCTTGTGTGGTTTTCACATCAGCTTTTGTGTGCCTTTCCCCGTTCATGCCGGTTGAAAGGCATGTTTCATCGGTTCCTGATCTCGCTGATCTTTTAAACCATATATGTATCTGATTTAGCAAACGGTCCTTTGCACGGAACGGACATATCCGTTCCCTACAGTTTAGTGCCGTGTGCCTTTAAGAGCACATTGAAAACCGCAGAATGTAAGAAACGTCTTAGGTTGAGCCGATCATC
>Ga0207799_100191_pt1 | contig 45951 bp, 42 predicted proteins | sample TtanPargueraPR_4_FD_187742 | JGI IMG/M metagenome (GOLD analysis project Ga0207799, IMG submission 187742) | Aerobic enrichment media microbial communities from Bioluminiscent Bay, La Parguera, Puerto Rico - Tt and M2 (SPAdes) | ecosystem: Environmental > Aquatic > Marine > Unclassified ...
CCTCCGACGACCTGGCCATGGCGCTGCATATCGCCATGGCGCTGGGCCGGCCGCTGCTGCTGGAGGGCGCGGCCGGCGTCGGCAAGACCGAGATCGCCCGGACGCTCGCCGCGGTGGAGGACACGCAGCTCATCCGCCTGCAATGCTACGAAGGACTCGATGCCGCGCAGGCGATCTATGAATGGAACTACCAGCGCCAGTTGCTGGCCATCCGCGCGGCGTCCGAGGACGGGCAGACCGGCGCGGCGGTGGAAAAGCGCATCTTCTCCGAGGAGTTCCTGCTGGAGCGGCCCTTGCTGAAGGCCATCCGCCAGCGGAAGGCGCCCGTGCTGCTGATCGACGAGATCGACCGCGCCGACGAGGAATTCGAGGCCTACCTGCTGGAGATCCTCTCGGACTTCCAGATCACCGTGCCGGAACTGGGCACCATCACCGCCGTGACCCGGCCCATCGTGATCCTGACCTCCAACGGCACACGGGACCTCAGCGACGCCCTGCGCCGGCGCTGCATCTATGCCCATGTGGACTATCCCGACCGGGCCACCGAACTGGCCATCCTGGCCAAGCGCCACCCGGGGATCGAGGCGCGGCTGGCGGGGCAGATCGTCGGCTTCGTGCAGTCCATCCGCAAGGAGGATCTGGAAAAGACCCCCGGCGTGGCCGAGATGCTGGATTTCGCCGCGGCGCTGTCGGGGCTGGGCATCAACGACCTGTCCGACGATCCGCAGGTGTTGCAGGCCACGCTGGCGACGCTGCTGAAAACCCAGGCCGACCGGGCGGCGGTTCCGCCCGAGGTCGCCGCGCGGCTGGCGGGGAGGGCGGCATGAGCAAGGTCACCCGCTTCGCCGCCCGCGACCCCGGCCTTGCGGCCCGCGTGTCGGGCTTCATGGATCATCTGCGCGAACACGGCTTCCGCCTGGGCGTGAACGAGACCGGCGCCGCCCTGGGCGCGCTGGAACATGTGCGCGCCGCCGACCCCGCCGAGGCGAGGCTGGCGCTGAAGGCGGTGTGCACCGGCAGCGCCGATGAAATCGAGCGGTTCGATGAACTGTTCGATGCCTATTGGATGAACGAAGGCCGCGTCCGGCAAAAGGCCGTGCCGTCGACGGAACCGAAAAAACACACCCGCTCCACCCGCGAGGACAGAACGGGGCGAAGCTCGGGCCAGGGCCGTGCCGAACACCCCGAGGGCGGCAAGGGCCGGGGTGAGACGGAGGCCGAGGGCACGGGCAAGCTGGTCGCCTCGGACCTGCGCAACCTGATGAAGAAGGACCTGCGCGAGCTGGTCTCGCCCGAGGATGTGCGCCAGGCCGAACAGGTGGCCCGCCGGCTGGGCCAAGCCTTGCGCGACCGCCGCTCGCGCCGCCGCCGGGCCGCGGCCAAGGGTTCGCAGGTCGATTTCCGCCGCACCATCCGCCACAGCCTGTCGACGGGCGGCGAGCCGCTGCGCCTGTCGCGCCGCGCCCAGCCCGACCGGCCGGTGCGTATCGTCGCGCTGTGCGACGTGTCGGGCTCCATGACGCTTTACGCCCGCCCCTTCCTGGCCTTCCTGTCCGGGCTGATGCGGGCGGACCCGGCCAGCGACGCCTACCTCTTCCACACCCGCCTCGTGCGCATCACCGAGGCGCTGCGCGACGACGACCCGCTGCGCGCGCTCAACCGCATCACGCTGCTGGCCGACGGCTTCGGCGGCGGATCGAAGATCGGCGCCAACCTCGACCATTTCGCCCGTACCTACGCCCGCAATTTCGTCGATGGGCGTAGCGTCGTGGTGATCCTGTCCGACGGCTACGACAGCGACGCGCCGGAGCTGATCGACGCGGCGCTGAGACGGCTGAAACGCCGCGGCTGCCGGGTGATCTGGCTGAACCCGCTGAAAGGCTGGGCCGGCTACGAACCCGTGGCCCGGGGCATGGCCGCCGCCCTGCCCCATCTCGACCTCTTCGCCGCGGCGAACACGCTGAACGACCTCGCGGCGCTGGAAACGGAGCTTGAACGCCTATGACCCTCTCCGCCAAATCCCAACGCCGCCTCGAGGCCGAGATGAACCGGCTGCGCGCCGAGGGCGCGGCATTCGCGGTGGCCACCGTGGTGCGCACGGTCGACGCCACCTCGGCCAAGCCCGGCGGCAAGGCGCTGCTGGATGCCGAGGGCACACTGATCGAGGGCTGGGTCGGCGGCGGCTGCGCCCGCGCCGCGATCGGCCGGGCCGCGCGCGACGCCATCGCCCGGGGCCAGCCGCAATTCGTTTCGCTGCGCCCCGAGGAGCTGCTGGAGGCCGAGGGCGTGGCGCCGGGCGAAGAACGCGAGGGCATCCGCTTTGCCCGCAACGGCTGTCCCTCCAAGGGCTCGATGGACGTGTTCGTGGAACCGGTTCTGCCCCAGCCGCGGCTGGTGATCTGCGGGGCGGGGCCGGTGGCGCTGGCGCTGGCCGATCTGGCCGCGCGGTTCGACCTGCACCGCACGCTCTGCGCACCCGGGGCGACCCCGCAGGACCTGCCCGAGGTCGAGGACGTGCAGGACGGTTTCGCACTGGATACCGAGGGCGCGGCACGGCGCTTCGTGGTCGTCGCGACCCAGGGCCGGGGCGACGAGGCGGCGCTGCGCGCGGCGCTGGCCAGCGGGGCCGATCACGTGGCCTTCGTCGGCAGCCGCCGCAAGTTCGCCACCCTCGCCGACCGGCTGGCCGCCGACGGCATCGACCGCGCCGCGCTGGACCGGGTGGCGGCGCCAGCGGGCCTCGACATTCACGCCATCACCCCGGACGAGATCGCCCTGTCGATCCTCGCCCAGATCGTGCAGTGGCGGCGCGCCGACGACCGCCCGAGGGAGGGGCAGAATGCGTGACAAACCGTTCTGGCGCGGGCTGCTGCGCCGCCTGCGCCGCGCATCGCTGAGCGAAGAGCAGGTTGAATTGCTCTCCAAGATCAAGTTTCCCTGTTGCTGAAAGGACCCAGACGAATGGAACTGCAGGACGAAATCACCATCCCCGCCCCCCGAGACGTGGTCTACGCCGCGCTGAACGACCCGGAGGTGCTGAAGGATTGCATCCCCGGCTGCGAGGAGTTGATCAAGCATTCCGACACCGAGCTGGAGGCCAAGGTCGTGCTCAAGATCGGCCCGGTGAAGGCACGTTTCGGCGGCACCGTCACGCTGAATCCGGAAAACCCGCCCGAGCGGTTCTCGCTGACCGGCGAGGGCTCAGGCGGCGCGGCGGGCTTTGCCAAGGGCGGCGCCGAGGTGGTACTGGAGGAACACGGTTCGGAAACCGTGTTAAAATACACCGCCAAGGCCGAGATCGGCGGCAAGCTGGCGCAGCTCGGCAGCCGCCTGGTGCAGAGCACGGCAAAGAAGCTGGCCGCCAAGTTCTTCAAGGCCTTCGCCGAGCGGGTCGGCAGCGCGGAAACCGTCTGACGGAGGGGCGACATGGGGCCTGGCCAAGACTTTCTCGAACATCCCGCCGACGTGCTGGAGGCCATCGCCACGCACCAGCGGCAGGGCACGCCCTGCGCGCTGGTGGTGCTGACGGGGGTCGAGGGCGGCTCGGCCCGGGCGGCGGGCGCCATGGCGGCGGTGGACGGGTCGGGACGGATGGCGGGCTATGTCTCTAACGGCTGCATCGACGCCGACGTGATGCAGCAGGCGCTCGCCGCGCTCGACGACGGCCGGCCGCGCGCCCTGCGCTACGGCAAGGACTCGCCCTTCATCGACCTGCGCCTGCCCTGCGGCGGCGCCATCGACCTGGTGATCGACCCGCGCCCCGACCCGGCCCTGATCGCCTCGGCGGTGGAAACCCTGGCCGCGCGCCGCCCCGTGCGGCTGTTCGTCGATGGCGAACAGGGCGTCCGCGCCGCGCGGGCCGAGGGCGCGACCGAGCTGTTCTATCGCCCGCGCCCGCGGCTGGCGCTGGCCGGGCGCGGCGCGATCCTGCGCGCCGCCGCGCGTCAGGGGGCGCTGTTGGGGATGGAGCTGGCGCTGGCCTCGCCGGACCGCGCCGACCTTGATGCGCTTGCCGATCTGAAACCGGCGGTCAGCCTCCACCTCACCAATCCGCAGGCCCCCGCGCCGCTGCCCTGCGACGCCGACACCGCGCTTTTGCTGCTGTTTCACGACCACGACTGGGAAACCGCGCTGCTGGCCCGCGCGCTGGAGGGTGAGGCCTTTTATATCGGTGCCCTGGGCAGCCCCCGGACCCATGCCATGCGCTGCGCCGCGCTGGAGCAGGCCGGCGTCCCGCCCGAGGCGCTGACGCGCATCCACGCCCCCGTGGGGCTGGTCGGATCGCTGCGCGACGCCACGCAGATCGCGCTGTCGGCGCTGGCAGAGATCGTGGCGGCGATGCGGGACCGCCAGGCCTCGGGCGTTGCGGCCCGCGCCGCCTGACCGCAGCCCGGACGCGCCGCACCTCAGCCTCGCACAGCCCCGAAAAAGTTTTGATTTCAAAACCTTTGCAGCCGGGCGGGTCGATGATGCATGATGCGGGCACGAATGCGCTCGAAGAGGCGGAGTTGAGAGAATGGGAATTCGCTCGATCCTGGCGCCCCTGCTCGGAACGTCGGACGACATGCGGATGCTGGACCGCGCGATGGGGATCGGCGCCCTCTTCCGTTCCCATGTCGAGGTTCTCCACGTCCGGCCCGACCCCGAAGAGGCGTTTCTCTACATGGGCCTCGACCCCAAGAACCGCGAGAAATCGCGCCAGCAGTTTCGCGACCTGATCGATGCCGAGGGCCGCGCCGCCGCCGCCGAGGCGCGCCGGCATTTCGACGATTACTGCCGCCAACACGGCATCGCGCGCGCCGCTACACCCGGCGAAACCCAGGACCTGTCGGCCGCCTATCGCGAGGCCATGGGCGAGGCCGCCTTCGTCGTGCCCGAGCACGCCAAGCTGGCCGACCTGACGGTCTTTTCCTGGCCGCTGGCCGATCAGAGATCGTTTTGGCAGAGCGTTTTCGAAACCACGCTGCTGCGCGCCGGCGGGCCGGTTCTGGCCCTGCCCGACGCGGCCGAGGATCTGTCGCTGTCGCGGGTACTGATCGCCTGGGACGGCAGTGCCTCCTGCGCGCGGGCCGTGAGGTCCTGCCTCGCCGCGAAAGCGGATTTTGAGCATGTCTCGGTCCTGTCGGTCGAAGAGGAAAACGCCGAGGCCGCCGACCCGTCCGGCCTTGTCCGGGCGCTCGAATGGCACGGCGTGACCGCCGGGGCCGAGCGGATCGAGGCGTTCCGGCAGCCGGTGGGCGAGATCGTGCTCGACACCGCCCGGCGCCACGGCGCGAACGTGATCGTGATGGGCGGCTACGGGCACCAGCGCTTTCGCGAGGCAATCTTTGGTGGAACCACGCGCCGGTTGCTGCGAACATCCGAGATACCGTTATTCATGATGCACTGAGGCCATGCACCCGGACCCCGACATGGACGACACCCCCCAGACCCGCCAGGCCCCCTTGGGAAAGGTCAGCCTGATTTCCGGATCGGTCGTCGATGTCCGCTTCCCGCCCGAGGCGATGCCCGGCATCCACACCGCGCTGGAGGTCGAGTGGGACGGGCCGCACCGGCTGACGCTCGAGGTCCAGCGCCATATCGACACCCACACCGCGCGCTGCGTCGCCATCCAGGAAACCGCGGGCCTGCAATTCGGCAGCCCCGTGCGCGACACCGGCGGGCCGATCACCGTGCCCGTGGGAGAGGCGGTGCTGGGGCGGCTGATCAACGTCGTGGGAGAGCCGATCGACCACGGCGACGCCTTCGGCGCCGACGTGCCGCGCGATGGCATTCATCGCGAGCCCCCCACCCTTGCCGAGCAGAAGCCCGGCAATGACCTGTTCCTGACCGGGATCAAGATCATCGATTTGCTGGCCCCGCTCGCGCTTGGCGGCAAGGCGGCGATGTTCGGCGGCGCGGGCGTCGGCAAGACCGTCCTGATCATGGAGCTGATCCGCGCCATGGCCGACCGCTACAAGGGCACCTCGGTCTTCGCCGGCATCGGCGAGCGGTCGCGCGAGGGGCACGAGCTGTGGCGGGAATTGCAGCGCTCCGGCGTGATCGACCGCACGGTTCTGGTCTTCGGCCAGATGAACGAGCCGCCGGGCGCGCGCTGGCGGGTGGGCCTGTCGGCGTTGACCGTGGCCGAGCATTTCCGCGACGCGGCCGGGCAGGACGTGCTGCTGCTGATCGACAACGTCTTCCGCTTCGTGCAGGCGGGTGGCGAGGTCTCGGGGCTGTTGGGGCGGCTGCCCTCGCGGGTGGGCTATCAACCGACGCTGGCCACCGAGATCGCCGAGATCGAGGAACGGATCACCTCGGTCAAAGGCGCCGCGGTGACCTCGATCCAGGCGGTCTATGTGCCCGCCGACGACTTCACCGACCCGGCGGTGGCCGAGACCTTCAGCCATCTCGATTCCTCGATCGTGCTGAGCCGCGAGATGGCGAGCGAGGGCCTCTACCCCGCGGTCGACCCGCTGGCCTCGACCTCGACCCTGCTCGACCCCGCGGTGGTGGGACAGCGCCATTACGAGACCGCCGAGGCGGTGCGCCAGCTGATCGAGAAATACCGCGAGCTGCGCGAGATCATCTCGCTGCTGGGCATCGAGGAACTGAGCGCCGCCGACCGGCACGCGGTGAACCGGGCGCGGCGGCTGATCCGCTTCCTCACCCAGCCCTTCGCGGTGACCGAGCAGTTCACCGGGATCCCGGGCGCCTCGGTCTCGCTGGAACAGACGCTGGACGGCTGCGAGGCCATCCTTTCGGGCAAGGCCGACGGCTGGGAGGAGGAATCGCTCTACATGGTCGGCACGCTCGACGACGCGCGCCGCAAGGAAGCCCGCGCACAGGAGGAGGCGTCGTGAAGCTGCGCATCGCCACCCCCGTCGCGGTCATCGCCGAAGAGGACGGCATCCGCCACCTGCGAGCCGAGGACGAGACCGGCGCCTTCGGCATCCTGCCCGGGCACGCCGATTTCGTCACGACGCTGGCGACCTCGGTGGTCACCTGGCGCGACGCCGGCGACCGGGAACACTTCGTGGTGGTCGAGGGCGGCGTGCTGATGGTGCGCGACGGCGGCGACGTCGAGATCGCCACCCGCAACGCCGTGCGCGAGAAAGAGTTGGGCCAGCTCGGCCGCAAGGTGCTGGAAGAGGTCCGCCTGTCGCGCGAAACCGAAGAGGAGCAGCGCACAACCGTCCACCGCATGCACCTGGCGACGATGCGGCAGATCCAGAAGGTGCTGGACGCCTCGCGCCAGACCGCCTGGCCCGGGGCGGCCCCGCCCGGCGGCGAAGGCGACGGAGGGCCGCCATGACCAAGCGCCCGGACCAGAACGGCGGCGGCGAGATGCGCAAGGCCGTGCGCCTGCGCGAAGAGCGCCGCGCGCATTGGGAGACCGAGGGCGAACGGCCGCTGTGGCAGAACCTGTCGATGGTCGGGGCCTTGGGCTGGCTGATCGTGGCGCCGACGCTGGCCGGAATGTTTCTCGGCCGGTGGCTGGATCGAAGCCTGGGGACGGGTGTACTGTTCAGCGGAGCATTGATTTTTGCCGGCGTGTCGCTGGGTTTTTTCATGGCCTGGAAACGGATGAACGAAAAATGATTTTTGGGGGCGAAGATTTACCGACTGCCGGGGAGACCGCCGGCACCGCGCCCTCCCGGACGGAGAGGGCCGGCTGAGGATGGAAAAGAACCCGCTCGCCCCCGAGATCCTGTTCTCCATCGGCCCGGTGCCGATCAGCCGGGCGGTGGTGACCACCTGGCTGATCATGGCGGTGCTGCTGATCGTCGTGCGCGTGGTGCTGCGCAAGCCGCAGGTGCGCGCCGGGGCGGCCCAGACCGCGCTGGAGATCGTGGTCGAGACCATCTCTCACCAGATCCGCGCCATCCTCGGGCGCGACCCCTGGCCGTTCATGCCGCTTCTGGGCACGCTGTTCATCTTCCTAGTGGTGGCCAACCTCTCGGCCGTGCTGCCCGGGGCCAAGCCCCCCACCGGCCATATCGAGACCCCGGCGGCGCTGGCGGGGATCGTGTTCTTGTCGGTGCATTTCTTCGGGCTGCACACCCGCGGGGCGGCGGATTATCTGCGCCACTATATCGAGCCCAACCCCTTCATGCTGCCGCTCAACGTCCTGTCGGAACTGACGCGGACCTTCTCGCTGATGATCCGCCTCTTCGGCAACATGATGAGCCACGAATTCGTCCTCGCCATCGTGGTCTTTCTCGCCGGGCTGCTGCTGCCGATCCCCTTCATGCTGCTGGGCATCCTGATCGGCATCATCCAGGCCTACATCTTCACCGTTCTGGCGACGGTCTATATCGGCGCGGCCGTCGGCAGCGTGGAAAGCTGAAAAGGACAGTCATGGAAAACAGCATCGAAGCCATCAGCATCATCGGCGCGGTCATCACCGTCTCGTTCGGGGCGATCTTCCCCGCGCTCAGCGAGGGGCGCTCCATCGCCGCGGCCATGGAGGCCATCGCCCGCCAGCCCGAGGCGGCCGGCACGCTGTCGCGCACGCTTTTCGTCGGGCTGGCGATGATCGAGACCATGGCGATCTACTGCCTGGTGATCGCGCTGCTGCTGCTCTACGCCAACCCGTTCACCGGCTGACCATGCAGTTCGACTGGTGGACACTGGCCATCCAGGCGGTCAACTTCCTCGTCCTGGTCTGGCTGCTCAGCCGGTTCCTTTTCCGGCCGGTGCGGCAGGTCATCGAAAAGCGGCAGGCCCTGTCGGTCGAGGCCGCCGAGACCGCCCAGCGCAAGGCCGAAGAGGCCGACGCCGCGCGCCGGAATTTCGAGGACAGGCAGAAGGAGCTGGAGGCCGAGCGGCGCGCGCTGGCCGAAAAGGTGCACAAGGACATGCAGCAGGAGCGCGAGAAGCTGCTGCAGGCCGCGCGCGACGAGGCCGACCAGATCCGCGCCGAGGCCAGGGCGGCCGTCGAAAAGGACCGCAACGCGGCCCTGTCGGGCCTGAAATCGGAGATCGCGGATCTGGCCGCCGCCATCGCCCGCCAGGTTCTGCGGGACAGCGGCGCCACCGGCGCGGGCCCCGGCACGCTGGCCGCGGTGCGCGCCTATTTCGAAGGGCTTTCCGAGGCCGAGCTGGAGGCGTTGCGGCGCGATGTGGCCGGTGAGGAGGCCGCCATCGAACTGGTGACCGCGGCCGAGCTGTCCGCGGCAGAGCGGAAGACCTGGCGCAACGGCCTGCACGGCTGGCTGCAAAGTGAGAAACATGTCGCCTTCGTCGTCGATCCCGACATTCTGGGCGGGGTCGAGCTGCGCTTCCCGCATTCCATTCTCAGCTTCACCTGGGCCCACCGGGCCGACGAGGCCACCGCGCGCATGATCGGGGAGGCCGATGAGCGTTGACCCGGATATCCGCGGCTGGATCGCCGGGGCGCAGGCCCGGCTGCAGGCAGCACAGCCCGCGCCCCGGCTGACCGAGACCGGCGTGGTGGAGCGGATCGGCGACGGGGTCGCCAGCGTTTCGGGCCTGCCGGGCACGAAACTGGACGAATTGCTGCGGTTCGAGAACGGCGCCACCGGCGTCGCGATGAAGATATCGGAACAGGAGATCGGCTGCGTGCTGCTGGGCAGCGACGAGGGCATCAGCGCCGGCAGCCGGGTCTTCGGCACCGGCGAGATCATCCGCGTGCCCGTGGGCGAGGCGCTGCTGGGCCGCGTGGTCGACGCCACCGGCGCGCCGCTCGACGGCGGCCCGGCCATCGAGGCCGAGCGGACGGACCCGGTGGAACGCCCCGCCCCCGGCATCGTCGACCGCGAGCAGGTGACCGAGCCGCTGATCACCGGGCTGACGGTGATCGACGCCATGATCCCGCTGGGCCGCGGCCAGCGCGAGCTGATCATCGGTGACCGCAAGACCGGCAAGACCACCGTCGCCATCGACACCATGATCAACCAGCGCCATTCCGACGTGATCTGCGTCTATGCCGCGATCGGGCAGAAGGCCTCGACCGTGGCGCGGGTGATCGAGGCGGTGCGCCAGCACGGCGCGCCCGAGCGCTGCGTCTTCGTCGCGGGCACCGCCGATGCCGCCCCCGGCGCGCAATGGACGGCGCCCTACGCCGCCTGCACCATCGCCGAGTATTTCCGCGACCAGGGGCGGGACGCGCTGCTGATCCTCGACGATCTGTCGAAACACGCCATCATCTACCGCCAGATCTCGCTTCTGTTGCGCAAGCCGCCGGGGCGCGAGGCCTATCCCGGCGATATCTTCTACCTGCATGCGCGTCTGCTGGAACGCGCGGCCAAACTGTCCGACGACCTCGGCGGCGGCTCGCTGACCGCGCTGCCGATCGCCGAGACGCAGGCGGGCAACCTGACGGCCTTTATCCCCACCAACCTGATCTCGATCACCGACGGGCAGATCTACCTGGAACCCAAGCTCTTCTTCGAAGGGCAGAAACCGGCGGTGAACGTGGGTCTGAGCGTGTCGCGCGTGGGCGGCGCGACGCAGGCCAAGGCGATCAAGGCGCTGGCCGAGACGCTGAAGCTCGATTACGCGCAGTTCCTGGAGCTGGAGGTCTTCACCCGGTTCGGCGCGATGACCGATGAGCGCACCCGCGCCCGGATCGAGCACGGCCGCCGCATCCGCGCCATCCTGGCCCAGCCGGAATACGACCCGCTGCCGCTGTCGCTGCAGGTCGCGCTGCTGCTGGCGGTGGGCGAAGGCAAGCTGGACGGGGTCGACCCGGCGGCGGTCCCGCAGTTCCGCGACGATCTGCGCCACCACCTTCAGGAGGTCTGCCCCTCGGTCGCCGCGCGGATCGACGCGACCGGCCAGCTGACCGAAGAGGACCGCACCGTGCTGTTGCAGGAAATCGGGGCCTGCCTGGACGCCCTGCCGCAATCTCAACCCGACGAGGAGGCCGAGAATGGAGCATCTGGCCAAGGTCAAGGAACGGCTGAATAGCCTGACCGAGCTGCACGACCTGGTCGGCGCGCTGCGCTCGATGACCGCGACGCAGGCCAAGGAGGCGCAGCAGGCCTTTGCGGGAACCGAAAGCTATGCGCGCGTGATCGAGCACGCCATCGCGGCCGCGGCCCAGCTCGCCGGCCCCGCCGGGCCCGAGGCGCTGGGCGCGGCGGGCGACGGCCGGCCGGTGCTGATCGCGGTCTGCGCCGAGCATGGCTTCGTCGGCGGCTTCGACGTCGACATCCTGACCCGCGTTCGGGCCATCCGCGCCCCGGACGAGGCGCTGGTGGTGGTCGGGACCCGCGGGCTGGGGCGGGCGCAGGAAATGGAAATCGCGGTCGATACCAGCCACCGCATGACCGCGCGCATGGCCGGCGTACCGGCGCTGGCGCGCCGTATCTTCAAGGACATAGAGACCGCCTCGGCCGCCCGGATCATTTACGCAACGCCGCGCCTCGCGGCCCATTACGAGGTGGCCGAGCAGACCATCCTGCCCCTCACGGCCCGGCTGCTGGAGGTCGACACCCCGCCGGCGCCCCCCCTGCACCACCTTGCCCCCGCGGCCTTGCTGCGGCAGCTCGCCTCTGAATACCTGTTCGCCGAGGTCGCGCGCGCGCTGATGGAGAGCCTCGCCAGCGAAAGCAACGCCCGGCTGCGCACGATGGATTCCGCCGCGCATAATATCGACGACCGGCTGGAAAAGCTGCAAAGCGACATGCGCAAGATCCGGCAGGAGGAGATCACGGCGGACCTGCTGGACGTGGTGACCGGGGCCGAAGCGGTGATGAACGGCTCGGGCGCCCATCCGGGAGGCGAGGACGCGGTCTGAGCCGCCCACAAGGTGGATGGGCGCAGCACGGCCAGGCGCCGGGCGAAACATCCGGCCAGCGGATCACGGAAACCGTTAGCCGCCCTACAATGCGTAGCTCTGATCTTGCTCCGGCATCACGATCTCGGTGTGCTTCAGGTGCTTTGCCAGCGTCTTCATCGCATGCGCTTCGCCATGCACCAGGAAGGTGCGCGGCACGCGCCCGAGCTGCGTGTGCCAGGCCAGAAGCTCGGTCTGGTCGGCGTGGGCCGAGAAGCCGTTGATCGTGTGGATCTGCGCCCGGACGGGGATGTCGCGGCCGAACAGGCGAACCCGTTTCGCGCCGTCGATGATGATCCGGGCCAGCGTGCCCTCGGCGGCATAGCCCACGAAGATCACGCTGCAATCGGAATGGGCAAGGTTGTGGCGCAGGTGGTGGCGCACCCGCCCGCCGGTGCACATGCCCGAGCCCGCCATGATGACCGCGCCAGACCGGATCTGGTTCAGGGCGATCGATTCCGAGGCCTCGCGCACGAATTCCAACTCGGGCAGCTTGAACGGGTCGCGCCCCTCGGCGAACAGCTCCCGGATCTCGGGCCGGTAGCCTTCGGGGTGGCGGCGGAAGATCTGGGTGGCCGAGATCGCCATGGGCGAGTCGAGGAAGACACGCAGGTTCCTGGGCAGCTCTTTCTCCTGGATGCCCGTTTTCATGTAGTACAGCAGCTCCTGCGCGCGTTCGAGCGCGAAGGTCGGGATGATCACGTTACCGCCCCGGGCATGCGCGTCCCGGATCGCGTCGATGAATTCCTCCACCGATGCGTCCAGCGACCGGTGATCGCGGTCGCCATAGGTGGTTTCCATCACCACGGCATCGACGTCCCTTGGCGGTTGGGGATCGTTCAGCAGAACCCGGTTGGAACTGCCGAGATCGCCCGAGAACAGGATCCGCTTGGTCCGGCCGTCCTCGGGCACCTCCAGCAGGATGCTGGCCGAGCCCAGGATATGCCCAGCGTCGTAGAAGGTGGCCGCGATCCCGCCGTTCAGCTCGACCCGCTCGCCATAGCCGACGGTGCGCCCGAAATGGTCAAAACTGTTGAGCGCGTCGAGCGTGTCGTAAAGCGGCCCGGCGGGGCCGTTGTTGTTATTCTGCCGATGCTTGCGCGACCGGCGCTTGGCCTCCTCTTCGTGCAGGTGCGCGGAATCGAGCAGGACCAGCCGGGCCAGTTCGCGCGAGGCGTCGGTGGTGATGATCTCTCCGCGGAAGCCCCGCGCGACCAGCAGCGGAATGCGCCCGCAATGGTCGAGATGGGCATGGGTCAGCAGCAGAAAGTCGATATCGGCCGGGTCGAACCCGAAGGGCGCGGCGTTTTCCTCGTGCAGTTCCCGGCCGCCCTGGAACATGCCGCAGTCGATCAGGATCTTGCGGCGTCCGACCGTCACCAGGTGGCATGAGCCGGTGACGCCCCTATCGGCGCCGTGGAAAGACAAATGCATGGGTCACCTCACAATATCGAGGCCGGTTTCCCGGCAGGGCCCTTGGGCCCACAGGCTAGGCGGTCAGGGGCCGCCCGGCAAGTTCGTACCAGCGGAGGATGTCGGCCCAGATGTCCTCGGCGCTTTCGGCGAACCAGAACAACTCGCGGTCCTCGGGGTCGATGACGCCCTCCTCGACCAGGAAATCGGGATCGAAGACCTTTCGCCAGAAGGTCTCGCCGACCAGGATCACCGGCACCGGGGTGATCTTGCGGGTCTGGATCAGGGTCAGGGTCTCGAACAGCTCGTCCAGCGTCCCGTAGCCGCCGGGGAAAACGACAAGCGCCCGCGCGCGCATCAGGAAATGCAGCTTGCGCAGGCCGAAATAGTGAAACCGGAAGCACAGCCCCGGCGTGATGTAGGGGTTCGGGTACTGCTCGCGCGGGAGAGTGATGTTCAGCCCGACCGTGCGCGCGCCGGTCTCGTGCGCGCCGCGATTGGCGGCCTCCATGATGCCCGGCCCGCCGCCGGTGACCACGACCAGGCGGTTGCCATGCGGCCCCTCGGCCTCTCCCACCAGCCGGGCGAAGTCGCGGGCGACCTCGTAGTACCGGCTCTTGGCCAGCACCCGGCCGGCGATCGACAGGTCCCGCGCAAGCGCGGCATCGTCGGGGGCCGCGGCCAGCGCTTCGGTCAGTTCGTCCACCCGGCGCTGCACGGCCTGCGGTTCGGCGATGCGGGTGCTGCCGAACACGACGATGGAGTGCATGATGCCATGTTCTTCCATCAGGCTTTCGGGTTTGAGGTAATCGAGCTGCAGCCGCAGGCCGCGCGTGTCGTCGTGGTTCAGGAAATCGACATCCTGGTCGGCCTGGCGATAGCTCGCGTCCGCCATGATCCGCGCGATCCGGTCCGGGACGGTGGGGTCCTCGAGCCGTGGCTTCGGGTGACACCAGGGCAGCTCAATGCTCCGTTCGCTGGGATGCGCGGGCTGTGGCACCCGCGTGGTTTTCTGCCGTTCGCTATCCGGTGTGTCGGCCATCGCTGTCCTCTCCGGTTCATGTCCCGCCGCCGCGGGGTCCGCGCCCCTCCAGCCCTAGCACAGATGGGCGGCGGAAACCGGGGAAATCTCGCGCCGCGCCGCCCCGCAGACGGAGTGCCGCGCACAGTGCATCTGCGGCGAACGCCATTGCACGCGCTGAGAGCGCCCTTTAACAGAAGGGCAGGCCCGATCCTTCCCACCGGACGGCGCCGCGTGGGCCAACCGGCAGGAGGCAATTCCATGTTCCAGACCAAGAGTTTGATCGCCGCGATCTGCGTATCGGCATCGATGGCCATCGCCGGGCCGGCGGCCGCGCAGAACCAGCGCCCGCCCGCGGCGGTGACCGTGGTCACCATGCAGCCTCAGGCGGTCACGCTGACCTCGACCCTGCCGGGCCGGGTTCAGGCCTCGGCCGAGGCCGAGGTGCGCCCGCAGGTGAACGGCATCATCACCGAGCGCCTGTTCCGCGAAGGCGCCGAGGTGGCCGAGGGCGATGCCCTCTACCAGATCGACCGCGCCACCTACGAGGCCGCGCTGGCCCAGGCCGAGGCCGCCGTGACGCAGGCGCGGGTGCAGCTTGACCTCGCCGGGACCGAGGCCGAGCGGGTCCGCGAATTGCAGTCGCGCAACGTGGCCAGCCAGCAGGCGCTGGACGACGCGCTGTCGGCGCGCGACGCCGCCGCCGCGGCGCTGCAAGTCGCCGAGGCGCAGCGCCGGGTGGCCGAGATCGAGCTGGAGCGCACCACGATCCGCGCCCGCCTGTCGGGCGAGATCGGCCTGTCGCGCACCAGCCCCGGCGCGCTGGTGACCGCCAGCCAGGCCGATCCGCTGGCCGTGATCCGCGACATCGACCCGGTGCATGTGGACGTGACGCAATCCGCCGCCGACCTGCTGCGCTGGCGCCGCGGCCACACCGCCGAGGCGCTGGGGGGCGCCGACCTGGAGGTCACGCTGACGCTGGCCGACGGTTCGGCCTACGAACACAGCGGCACCCTCACCGCGGCCGAGCCGCAGGTCGACCCGCAGACCGGCGTCGTGGTGCTGCGGATGGAGTTCGATAACCCCGAGGGGCTGTTGCTGCCCGGCATGTATGTCCAGGTCGAGATGCCCACCCAGAAGATGGAGGGCGTTTTCCTGACCCCGCAGGAAGGCGTCATGCGCGACCGCCGCGGCCGGCCCATTGCCTGGGTCGTGAATGCCGAGAACATGGTCGAGGAACGGACCCTCACCGTGCTGCAGGACCGCGGCGCGGACTGGGTGGTCAGCGAGGGGCTGAAGGCCGGCGACCGCATGATCGTGGCCGGCTTCCAGAAGACCGGCCCCGGCGCCACCGTCGCCCCCGAGGAACGCCAGCCCGCCGAAGCCGGCAACTGAGCCCGAACCACAGGAGCACCGCTCATGGCCCGTTTCTTCATCGACCGTCCGGTCTTCGCCTGGGTGATCTCGATCCTGATCATGGGCGTGGGCATCCTGGCCATCCGCACCCTGCCGGTGGCGCAATACCCGCAGATCGCCCCGCCCTCGGTCTCGGTGCAGGCGACCTACCCCGGCGCCTCGGCCGAGACCGTGGCCAACACCGTCACCCAGATCATCGAACAGCAGATGACCGGGCTCGACGGGCTGCGCTACATCTCGTCCAGCTCCACCTCGGCGGGCAGCGCCAGCATCGAGCTGACCTTCGAGACCGGCACCGATGCCGACATCGCGCAGGTGCAGGTCCAGAACAAGCTGGCGCAGGCCACCTCGCTGCTGCCCGAGCCGGTGCAGCGGCAGGGCGTGCAGGTGCAGAAATCGACCTCGGGCTTCCTGATGGTGGTCGGCCTGATCTCGACCGACGGCCAGTACGAAGAGGTCGACCTCGCCGACTACATGATCACCAACCTCGTGGACGAGCTGAGCCGGGTCGAGGGCGTGGGCAACGTGCGCGTCTTCGGCGCGCAATACGCCATGCGGATATGGCTGGACCCGTCGCGGCTGGCCGCGTTCGAGCTGACGCCGCAGGACGTGGTGAACGCGGTCGCGTCGGAGAACGCCCAGATCTCGGCCGGCGCCTTCGGTAGCCGGCCTGCGGTCGCGGGCCAGCAGCTGAACGCCACGATCACCGCGCAGTCGCTGCTGCGCACGCCCGAGGATTTCCGCCAGATCGTGCTGCGCGCCGAAACCGACGGCGGTCTGGTGCTGCTCGACGACGTGGCGCGGGTCGAGATCGGGGCCGAGCGCTACGGCACCATCGCCCGGTTCAACCGCAACCCGGCCTCGGGCATGGCGATCAGCCTGGCGCCGGGGGCCAATGCGCTCGACACCGCCGAGGCGGTGAAGGCCAAGCTGAAGGATTTCGCCCAGTTCTTCCCCGAGGGGATGGATTACGTCATCCCCTATGACACCACCCCCTTCGTCAAGATATCGATCAAGGAAGTGGTCAAGACCCTGTTCGAGGCGATCGGGCTGGTCTTCCTGGTGATGCTGCTGTTCCTGCAGAACCTGCGGGCCACGCTGATCCCGACGCTGGCGGTGCCGGTCGTTCTGCTGGGCACCTTCGGCATCCTCGCCGCGGCCGGTTTCACCATCAACACCCTGACCATGCTGGCCATGGTGCTGGCGATCGGCCTGCTGGTGGATGACGCCATCGTGGTCGTCGAAAACGTCGAGCGCATCATGGAGGAGGACGGGCTGGACCCGCGCGAGGCCACCTACAAATCCATGGGCCAGATCACCGGCGCGCTGATCGGCATCGCGATGGTGCTGTCGGCGGTGTTCGTGCCGATGGCGTTTTTCGGCGGCTCCACGGGCGTGATCTACCAGCAATTCGCGATCACCATCGTCTCGGCCATGGCCTTGTCGGTGGTGGTGGCGCTGACGCTGACCCCGGCGCTTTGCGCGACGCTGCTGAAGAAAAGCGACCACCCCGCCCGGCGCGGCCCGTTCGGCCTGTTCAACCGCGGCTTCGACGCCACGGTGCGCGGCTATGGCGGCAGCGTCGGCTGGATCGTGCGCCGCCCGCTGCGCGTGGGGCTGGTCTATGTCGCGCTCGGCGTGGGCATGGTGATGCTGTTCGCGCGCACGCCCACCGGCTTTCTGCCCGACGAGGATCAGGGGATCCTCTTCACCATGATCCAGGCCCCCACCGGCGCCACCGCCGAGCGCACGCTGGACGTGGTGCAGCAGGTCGAGAACCATTTCCTGGAAAACGAGACCGGCACCGTCGGCTCGATGTTCGGGGTGGTCGGCTTCAGCTTTGCCGGGCAGGGCCAGAACATGGGTCTGGCCTTCGTGCAGCTCAAGGACTGGTCCGAGCGGACCGCGCCGGGCCAGAGCGTGCAGGCGGTCGCCGGGCGGGCCTTCGGGGCGTTCAGCCAGATCCGCGACGCGATGGTCTTCCCGATCGTGCCGCCATCGGTGATCTCGCTGGGCAACGTCTCGGGCTTCGACTTCTACCTGCAGGCCCGCGGCGGGCAGACCCATGCCGAGTTGGTGCAGGCGCGCAACCAGGTTCTGGGTATGGCGGCGCAAAGCCCGCTGATCGCCTCGGCCCGGCCCAGCGGGCTGGAGGACGCGGCGCAGTTCAACCTGAACATCGACTGGCGTAAGGCCGGCGCGATGGGCCTGTCGGCGGCGGATGTGGGCAACCTGCTGACAGTCGCCTGGGCCGGGCGCTACGTGAACGATTTCATCGACGGCGGCCGCATCAAGAAGGTCTACGTGCAGGGCGAGGCCGACGCGCGCGCGGTGCCCTCGGACCTGCAGAAATGGCGGGTGCGCAACGCCAGCGGCGGGCTGGTGCCCTTCTCCAACTTCGCCGAGGGTTCGTGGAGCTACGGCCCCCAAGGCCTCTACCGCTACAACGGCGTGCCCTCGATGCGGATTCAGGGCAGCCCCGCCCCGGGCGTGACCACCGGCGAGGCCATGGCCGAGATCGAGCGCCTGGTCGCGCAACTGCCGGGCTACAACGTCGCCTGGACCGGCCTGTCGCTGGAAGAGCGGGAATCGGGCAACAAGGCGCCGCTGCTCTACGCGCTGTCGCTGGCCGCCGTGTTCCTGTCGCTGGCCGCGCTTTACGAAAGCTGGACGGTGCCCTTCGCGGTGATGCTGGCCATGCCCATCGGCGTGCTGGGCGCGCTGGCGGGCGCCTGGCTGGGCGGGTTCGAGAACGGCGTGTTCTTTCAGGTCGGCCTGCTGACCGTCATCGGCCTGACCGGCAAGAACGCCATCCTGATCGTGGAATTCGCGCGCGACAGGGTCGAGGCGGGCGAGCCGCTGATCGACGCGGTGCGCAGCGCCGCCTCGCAGCGCTTCCGCCCCATCGTGATGACCTCGATGGCGTTTTCGCTGGGCGTGCTGCCGCTGGTGCTGAGCACCGGCGCGGGGTCCGGCGGGCGCAACGCGATCGGGGCGGGCGTGCTGGGCGGCACGATCTCGGCGACAGTGCTGGGCGTCCTGTTCGTGCCGCTGTTCTTCGTCGTGGTGTTCCGCCTCTTCAGGCGCAGCAAACTGTAAGACCCCGCAGATGCAAAAGGGCGGCGTTCCATTATCCTGAAACGCCGCCCTGATGTCTTTTGTCTGGTGCCCGGGATCAGGCGATGTCGAAGCGATCCGCGTCCATCACCTTGGTCCAGGCCGCCACGAAGTCCTGCACGAACTTCTCCTGGTTGTCGCTCTGGGCATAGACCTCCGACAGGGCGCGCAGCTGCGAGTTGGAGCCGAACACCAGGTCCACCCGGGTTGCGGTCCACTTCACCTTGCCGGTGGCGCGGTCGCGGCCCTCGAACACGGCGGCCTCGTCAGAGATCGGCGTCCACTCCGTGCCCATGTCGGTCAGGTTCACGAAGAAGTCGTTGGTCAGCGCCCCGACCCGGTCGGTGAAGACGCCGTGCGTGGCCCCGCCATGGTTGGCGCCCAGCACCCGCATGCCGCCGACCAGCGCGGTCATCTCCGGCGCGGTCAGGGTCAGCAGCTGCGCGCGGTCCACCATCAACTCCTCGGCCGGAACGGTGTATTCCGTCTTGAGGTAGTTGCGGAAGGCATCCGCGGTGGGCTCCAGCACGTCAAAGCTGTCCACATCGGTCTGCTCCTGCGTGGCATCGCCACGCCCGGTGGTCACCGGAACGGTCACGTCGAAACCGGCCTCCTTGGCGGCTTTCTCGACCGCGGCGGCGCCGCCGATCACGATCAGGTCGGCCATCGAGACGGGTTTGCCGAACCCATTCTGCACGCCTTCCAGTGCTTCCAGGACCTTGGCCAGTTGCTCGGGCTGGTTGACCTCCCAGTCCTTCTGCGGGGCCAGGCGGATGCGCGCGCCGTTGGCGCCGCCCCGCTTGTCCGAGCCGCGGAAGGTCGCGGCCGAGGCCCAGGCGGTCTGCACCAGGTCCGAAACCGACAGGCCGGTGGCGAGGATCTTTGCCTTCAGATCGGCCACGTCCGCGTCCGATAGCGGCGTGCCCGCGGGCACCGGGTCCTGCCAGATCAGGTCCTCGGCCGGCACCTCGGCGCCCAGGTAGCGCGATTTCGGCCCCATGTCGCGGTGGGTCAGCTTGAACCACGCGCGCGCGAAGGCATCGGCGAACTCTGCCGGGTTCTCCATGAAGTGGCGCGAGATCTTCTCGTAGGCCGGGTCCATGCGCATCGCCATGTCGGCGGTGGACATGAAGATCGGCACCTTCTTCGAGGGATCCTCGGGATCGGGCGCCATGTCGGCTTCCTGGATGTCCTTGGGCGTCCAGACCCAGGCGCCGGCGGGGCTTTTGACCAGTTCCCACTCGTATTTGAACAGGACCTCGAAATAGCCCATGTCCCATTTGATGGGGTTCGCCGTCCACGCCCCTTCAAGCCCGCTGGTGATGGTGTCGCGGCCCTTGCCGCTGCCATAGCTGCTGAGCCAGCCGAAGCCCATCGCCTCCAGCGGCGCGGCCTCCGGTTCGGGGCCGACATGGGCGGCGTCGCCCGCGCCATGCATCTTGCCGAAGGTGTGGCCGCCGGCGGTCAGCGCGACGGTTTCGTAGTCGTCCATCGCCATGCGGGCAAAGGTTTCGCGGATGTCGCGGCCCGATTTGACCGGGTCCGGCTCGCCATCCGGGCCTTCGGGGTTCACATAGATCAGGCCCATCTGCACGGCCGCGAGCGGGTTTTCCAGATCGCGGTCGCCCGAGTAGCGGCTGCCCGGCTTGTCCGAGGTGGCCAGCCACTCGTCTTCGGCGCCCCAGTAGATATCCTCCTCCGGCTCCCACACATCGGGGCGGCCGCCGGCGAAGCCGAAGGTCTTGAAGCCCATCGATTCCAGCGCGCAGTTGCCGGCGAGGATCATCAGGTCGGCCCAGGAAATCCGGTTGCCGTATTTCTGCTTGATCGGCCACAGCAGGCGGCGCGCCTTGTCCAGGTTGCCGTTGTCAGGCCAGCTGTTGAGCGGGGCAAAGCGCTGCTGCCCGGTGCCCGCGCCACCGCGGCCGTCGCCGGTGCGGTAGGTGCCCGCGCTGTGCCAGGCCATGCGGATGAAGAGACCGCCGTAATGGCCATAGTCGGCCGGCCACCAGTCCTGGCTGTCAGTCATCAGCGCATAGAGGTCTTTCTTGATTGCCTTGAGGTCGAGCTTCTTGAACGCTTCGGCATAGTTGAAGTCACCGCCCATCGGGTCGGACTTGGCCGTGTTCTGGTGCAGGATCCGCAGGTTCAGCTGGTTCGGCCACCAGTCGCTGTTCATCCGGGCGCCGAAGGTCGTCGTGGCCCCGTGCATCACCGGGCATTTGCCGGTGGTCGAAATGTCATTTCCGTCCATGTTTCTCTCCCATCGTGACTGCGTTGCTTGAATTGCTGCGTCGACAAAAACCATGTGTCTCCCGGAAGAGGGCCATGCTGAACCGAAGCCCGTCGCGGATGCCCGTGGCCGGCGCACCGTCACCGCTGGTCACCCGATGCGATCGTGGCATCGACTCCTCCCTCTTCTTCACAGAGAAAGGTCTACCAAATCCCAATCATTAGCTTAAGTTGCATTTTCTGATCGCAGCGATAATTCAGGCTTATCAGCAGAGCGATCAACCGCCGTGGCGGCCTCGATCCCCGCGGCCCCCGGCGCGCGGCGACGCCCGGGGCAACAAGGCCTTTGCCAATCTCCAAAGGGGGCCCGGCGATCCCCCGGCGCGTTGCATGCGGGGACCATCACCGGGCGCTTCGGTCGTGGCCATATCAACTGGGTAGGATCTGGAGGCGCGTCAGGCCGGGGGCCCCTCGCACGGACGGTCCGCCTGCCCGGCGGTCCGTGAGTCGCCGGCCGGACAGCCCTATCGGGGCCTCCGGCCGACGGGATTGCGGTGGGGCGGCGTGCGCCCCATCACGGCGTCATGGATCAGGGATGCCTCAGCGGCGCGACATCCGGAAAAGGCCGACACCCGCCGCGACGGCGGCGAGGGCGATCAGGATCGCCTCTCCGCCATGCGGATGCAGATGCGGGGCGTGGCTGGCGGCCTCATGGGCGGCCGCTGCGACCGGGGTCAGGGCGATCAGGCCTGCGGTGAGATATTTCATTTCTCCAGCTCCTCTTTCTTTGCTGCAAGGAAATCGCGGATGTCGAGGGAGGTTTTCTCATCCATCGACACGTAGATCAGGGACATGTTGGTGCGCTCGCGCACCATTTCGCCCGGGAAGGGCAGATAGCTGAGTTCGCGCGAGCCGAAGGAAGGCGAGGCGGTGCCCACCTGCCAGTCGGTCTTGAGCTCCACATCCACCAGTTTCAGCGCCTTGTCGCCGCCCTGCCCCGGCCGCTCAAACGGAACGCCGGCGAGCCGCAGGTAAGAGGCCTTGTCGGCCGCCTGCACGAAGCCGTCGATGAACTGCGCGGTCAGGACCTGCAGGTCGGCGGCATCGTCGGCATGGTCCATGTGGCTGTGCAGATGCTCGGCATGGGCATGGTTGTGGCCGGGGCCGTGGTGATGGCCATGATGGTGGTGATGATGGTGGTGATGGCCGTGGGGGTGATCATGTGGCATTGCACCACCTCCGGCCTTCGAATTCGCCGTGGGGGATCGACACCGGCTTGTCGATATGGGCCTTGTGCTTGCCCAGCGTGCCGTTCGACACCATCGCGCCCAGCACGTCCACGATCACCCGGGTGCCCATCAGGGCGGTGATGTCGGAGGTGTCGTAGGGCGGGCTGACCTCGACCAGCTCCATCCCGCATAGCCCCTCGGCCGCGACCTTGGAGGCCAGCGCCAGCGCCTCGCGCGGCAGGAAGCCGCCGGGTTCGGGCCAGCCGGTGCCGGGGACGAAGCCGCAGTCGATGCTGTCGATGTCGAAGGACATATAGACCATGTCCACCCCGTCCCAGGCCATCTCCAGCGCCATTTCGGCGGTCTTGTCGACGCCCATCTTCTCCATGTCCGACATGGTGATGATGTTGGTCTCGCGTTCGCGGGCGACCTTCACCGCCTCGCGCGGGACCTGCCAGCCGCCGATGCCCACCTGCACCAGGTTCTTGGCCGGCACGTTGGGCAGGTTGGTGGAATGGAACCACGGCGTGGTGTGCATCCGCTCATCCAGGTCCTTTTCCTGGATATCGGCATGGCGGTCGAAATGGACGATGCCGATCTTCTTGCTGGTGCATTCGGCGATGCCGCGCACGCAGGGGAAACCGATGGAGTGATCCCCGCCGATCATGATCGGGAAGCTGCCCGAGCTGAAGACGTGGCTCACCGCGCGGCTGATCTGGTCGAAGCTCTTCTCGATATTGGCCGGGATGGTGAACACGTCGCCGGCATCGCAAAGCGTCATCTGCTCGCGCAGGTCCACCCCGATCTCGTAGTTGTAGGGGGTGTAAAGCGCGCTGATCTTGCGCAGGCCCTGCGGGCCGAAGCGGGTGCCGGGGCGGTAGGTGGTGCCGCCGTCAAAGGGGATGCCCAGCACAGTGGCGTCGTAATTGGCCACCTCCAGCACGTCCTCGGCATAGGGCGCTTTGAGGAAGGTGTTGATGCCCGCGTAGTGGGGCAGCTCGCCGCGCGCAAAGGTGGGGATCGACTTGTCCTCGATCGAATCCGCCCCGGTCAGGCCCATGCGCAGGGCCCAGCGCCGCTCTTCGTCCCAGCGGCCTTCGGGGAGGTCGGCCTCGGCCTGCATCGCCTTCCAGCCCTGCAGCCTGCTCAGGTCGGGGTGGTGATGGCGGGCCTCGCCGTGCCGGTGATCCCGGGGATGGTGCGAGCGCGAGCGCTCAGGTGGGCTCCAGAACATGGGTGTTCTCCTTGATGGTTTGGAAGGGGATGCCGCCGTCGCGGGCATCGAAATCGTAGGTGATGGTGGCGCCGTAGGCCTCGGGGTCGGTCGGGTCCCAGCGCGGCTTGTCGAAGACCAGCACCCGGTCGCCCAGCTTGAAGCCTTCGGCCAGGTCGTGGGTGACCATGAACACGGTCATGCCGGTCTCGGCCCGCAGCTCCATCAGGAAGTCGTGCATCGCCAGCCGCGTACCGGGGTCGAGCGCGCCGAAGGGCTCATCCAACAGCAGGATGCGCGGCTTGGCGGTCAGTGCCTGCCCGATGGCCAGCCGCTGCTGCATCCCCCCCGACAGGGTGGCGGGATACTGGTCGGCCACATGGGCCAGCCCGATCCGCTCCAGCACCTCATCGGCGCGGGCGCGGGCGGCGCGGCGTTCGGCGCCGAAGAACCGACCCAGCGGGCGGGCAAAGCCTTCGCCGGCGACGATGTTCTCGCGCACGGTCATGTGCGGAAAGACGGAATAGCGCTGAAAGACCACGCCGCGCTCCAGCCCCGGCTCGCGCGCGGGCGGGTTGCCGTCGATGCGGATCGTGCCGCGTGTGGGCTGCTCCTGCGCCAGAAGGAGCCGCAGGAAGGTGGATTTGCCACAGCCCGAGGCACCGACGATGGAGATGAACTCTCCCTCCTCGACCGCGACATTCACGCGCTCCAGGATCGGGCGCCGGCCATAGGACTGAAACAGGTCGGTGACCTCGACGAAACTCATAGCCCGGCCTCCGTCCAGGGGAAGGCGCGGCGGGCAAGCTGCCGGAGCAGCCAGTCGAGGGTGAAGGCCAGAAGGGTGATCCACATCACGTAGGTCAGGATCACGTCCATGGCGAGGTAACGGCGCACCAGGAAGATCCGGTAGCCGAGCCCAAGGTCCGAGGCGATCGCCTCGGCCGCGATCAGGAACAGCCAGGCCGGCCCCAGCGACAGGCGCACCGACTGGATCAGCCGTGGCAGAACCTGCGGCAGCGCCACCCGCAGCGCGATGACAAGGGAAGAGGCCCCCAGCGTCTCGGCCTTGACGATCTGCTCGCGCGGGATCTCCAGCACGCGCTGGCTGAGGTCGCGGATCAGGAAGGGGGTGATGCCGATGATGATCAGCATCACCTTGCTCAGCTCGCCCAGGCCGAAGACGATGAACAGGATCGGCAGCATGGCCAGCGGCGGCACCATCGAGACCACCGCGATGAACCCCGCCAGGGCGGCCCGCAGATGCGGCAGCAACCCGATGAGCAGGCCGAAGCCCAGCCCAAAGAACGCGGACAGCCCCACGCCCAGCCCCAGCCGCCGCAGGCTGATCGCCGTGTCATGCCAGAGCAGGATGCGGCCTGAGCGGCGGTCGGGCTCGGTGAACAGCCGCTCGGCCGTCTCCCGGATCGTCGAAAGCGCCGGCAACAGCTTGTCCGAGGGGTTCTCGGCCAGCCGGATCTCGGACCCGATCGAGTAGGCCGCCAGCACGGCCACGAAGGGCAGCGCCGCCAGGAAGGCCGTCAGGACCGGGCCGGGTTTTCGGTTGATCAGACGCATGGGTGAGGGCCGGACGATGGGCCCCGGCGCGCGGCCGGGGCCGGTTGGCTCAGAGGTTGCCGTCGGCGGCCATCTGCATGTAGGTCGTGTCAAAGCGGAACTTCACGTTGCCCGCGTCCCCGGTGGTCGCGCCGTCGGGATAGGCCACGCCCACGAAATCCGGCGACGGCGCGCCCTCGCCCAGGATGCCCTTGTCGAACAGGAACTCTGCCACGCTGACCATGGTCTTGGGCAGCTCGGCGCTTTCGGTGAAGGCCACCGCGGCGGCGGGGTCGTAGAACATCTGGGTCGCGGCAAGCTGGGCCTCGTAGCCGGCTAGATCGGTGCCCGACGCCTCGGCCATCGCCTCGCGCGCGGCGACGCCCTCGGGCGTGTCGGAGGACATGATCGACATCAGCTCATACCACGCACCGGCCACGGCCTTGCCGAAGGCGGGGTTGTCCTGCAGCGTCTCGGTGTTGACGACCATCAGGTCGATGATCTCACCGGGGATGTTCGAGCTGTCGAACAGCTTGTTCGCGCCCGGCTCTTCCATGATGGTCGAAACCAGCGGGTTCCAGGTCACCACGGCCTCAACCTCGGGCGTGGCGTAGGCGGCGACCATGTCGGCGTCCGAGGTGTTGATCACCCCACCGAGATCGGCCTCGCTCAGCCCCACGCCGTCCAGCGCGCGCGCCAGCAGGTAATGCGAGACGCTAAGCTCCACAAGGTTGACCGGCTTGCCCTTCAGCGAGGCCAGGTCGCCCTCGCCCTTCAGGATCACCGCGTCATTGCCGTTGGAATAGTCGCCCACGATCAGCGCGGTGGTATCCACCCCGCCGCCCGAGGGGATGCTCAGCGTGTCCATGTTGGTGGCGGTGACGCCGTCGAAGGCGCCGGCGGTGTATTGGTTGATGGACTCGATGTAGTCGTTGATCTGCACGATCTCGACGTCGATGCCGTATTTCTCGGCCCATTTGTCCATCAGCCCCGAGCTTTCCAGATAGCCCCAGGGCATCCAGCCGGCATAGATCGACCAAGCCAGCTTGAATTCGGTTTTCTGTTCGGCCATGGCCGGCGCGCCGAAGGCTGCGGCCAGCACCGTGGCGGAAAGGATCGTGGATTTCAGCATCTCGCGTGCTCCCCGTTGCGTTCCGCCGAAAAGGTTTGGCCGGTCCGCTGGCGGAACAAAGAGAACAGGCGCGGTAGAACCGGCGCAGTACTCTCCCGGGATTTTGGCCCGCCGTGTACCCGCGCGGAGTTTGCCGCACAGGCGGCATCTCTCGGACCTGACCCTCGGGGGTGAGGCGGAACCCTAGACGCCCTGCCCCTTCAGGCTGCGATGCAAATGGGCAGGTCTCCAGATTTCCGCCCTGAAATGCGCAGGGATCGGGCCGCTTCGCCCAAAAACAAGGCAATGCGCCGGGGCGCTGACCAATCGGGCGGCAGGGCCGTGACCGTTTGCGGTGCCCGTGCTAGCCACGGGGCATGACCCTTCCTGTCGCGCCCCGCTGGTACAATGCCGAATCCCTGGATCCACGGCTCTGGCTGATCACCGAGCCGCATGTCCATCCGATTTTCTCGGCCAACATGCATCTGGTACTGGGCCGCGAGGCCGACCTGCTGATCGATTCCGGCATGGGGATCGCCCCGCTCCGGCCCTTCGTCGATGGCCTGCGCCCGGATCCGGCGCGCCCGCTGATCTGCCTGTCGACCCACACCCATGTCGATCACATCGGCGCCGTGCATGAGTTCGACGAGCGGCTGGTGCATCCGCTGGAGGCGGGCGAAATGGCCGCCCCGACCCCCTATTCGCTGCGAAGCGCGGATATCCCCGCGCCCCTGCAAAAGCTCTTCACCGAGGCGGGCTACCCGCCGCTGTGGGACTTCCTGATCGATGCCCTCCCCGAGGCAGGTTACGACCTGGACGCCTATGAGCTGAAAGGCGCCCCCGCGACCGCGCTGGTCGAGGATGGCGACGTGATCGACCTGGGCGACTGGCAGGCCGAGGTGCTGCACCTGCCGGGCCATTCACCGGGGCAGGTCGGGCTGTGGCACGCCGACAGCGGCACGCTGTTCGGGGCCGACGCGATCTATGACGGGCCGCTGATCTATGACGGGCCGGGGATGAGCACGGCCGATTACGCCGCCACGCTAAAGCGCATCGCAGCGCTGCCGGTGCAGTGCGTGCATGGCGGGCACGACCCCGGTTTCGGGGCCGAAAGGCTGAAAGAGATCGTCCGCCACTACCTGACGCTCTGGGGTGCGGACTAGGCCAGCGCCACCGGCTCTTCCCGCCCGTCGAAGCCGGAAGACAGCCAGGTGAGCCCGCCATCGGCTGCCCGGCTGAGAACCGGCCGCCCCTCGCGCAGCGGGTTGGTGCAGAGCTCGGCAATCCCCGCGTTTCCCTCCCAGCGGCCCAGCGCGTAGTCCGACCGGAAATGCCGCGCCAGCCCCTCGGGCCGCGCCCCGGCCTCCAGCGCCGCGCGCAGCGGGGCCGCGGGCGGCGCCGCCGGATCGCCAAGGCCGAACAGGAACATCTCGTCGGACCAGACCAGAACCCCCTCCAGCGCGCCCGCCCTCAGAGGCCGCGCCGACAACGGGCCGCCCGGCACGCGGTGCCACAATTCGCGGTACTCGGCATGCACGCCATCCTCGACCAGCCGTCCCTTGGGGTCGAAGGACATCCGCCCCGCGTCCACCGCCTCGGGGCGGCCATGCCAGTTGATCGCGCGGTGCCAGGTGCAGATGCCGTCGGCAACGGTGATCTCTCCGGCAAAGCCCTCGGCCCGCATCAGGTGCAACAGGGCGGCATTGTCCAGATCGGCCAGGCAGGCCGCGCCGCCGAGGTCGGGGCGCACCGCCGGGATGCGCAGATCGGCGAACAGCGCCCCCGCCTGGGCCCAGTGCACGCGGGTGGTGTGATCCTCGAACCCCGGCGCCTTGATCCAGTCGCGCCGCCAGTGGCCCTGCAGCTGTGCCTGGGTGATCACGCCGCCGCGCTCGCGCCGCCAGCCATGGCCGCGATGATCTCGTCGGCGCTCAGCACCGCGCCCTCTTGCAGGTATTCCATCGCGTTCAGCGAGGCCTGATGCGCCTCGGGCGACGTGCCGCCCACGCAGTCCGAGACCACCCGGCAGTGATAGTCGTGCTGGTGACCATCGGCGAAGGTGTAATGCACGCAGACATCGGTCATGCCGCCGATCAGGATCAGCGTCCGGGCCTTGAGTCCCTTGAGCAGGATCTCGGTCTCGGTGCCGAAGAAGCAGGAATAGCGCCGCTTATGCACGAAGTAATCCGAGGGGCGCATGTCCATCTCTTCGGCCGCGACCGGCGTGCCGGGTTCGCCCTCCATGCAATGGATGCCCTCCGAGCCGTCCAGTTCGCGCCCGTAATCGACCATGTCGCGGCGGTGGATTTCCTGGAAAAAGATCACCGGGATGCCGTTCTCATGCGCGGCGTCGACGACCCGGCGCGCGCGCTCCATGTTGTCGCGATAGCCGGGCATGATCGGGATGCCGGCCTTTTCGCCCAGAAAGGCGGATTTCTGGATGTCGATCACCATGAGAACCGGGTTTCCGACGATCGTGGGTTGGCGTGGCATGGCAACTCTCCTCAGGACTTGGACGGCTCCGCGCCCATCAGGCGCGGCAGGTCGCCCCAGCGGGCGACCGCGGAAAAAACGATGACCGAAACGGTGATGAAGGTGATCGCGGCCACCGCCATGGTCGGCGTGTAGCCGTTTCGCAGCGAGTTGAAGATCTGCAGCGTCACCGTGGAATAGGAGGAGGCCGAGACGAAGAACATCACGATGAATTCGTTGAAGCTCAGCACCAGCGCGAAGAAGAAACCCGAGATCGTGTAGGGAATGGTCTGGGGCAGGATCACGGTGCGAAAGGTCATGCCCTCGGTCGCGCCCATGGTGGCGGCGGCGTCGAGATGGGCGCGGTCGATGGATTGCAGCCCGATGGAAATCGTCACCAGCGGCAGGGCCAGGAACAGCGCGGCATGGCTGACGATGCCACTCCAAATCTCGCCCAGCCCGCCCAGGAAGCTCCACAGAAAACCCAGCCCCACGCCGAACACGATCGGCGGCAGCGCGAAGGGCATGGAGCCCAGCCCGGCCAGAACCCTGGAGGCGCGCGTGTCCGACAGCCACAGCCGGTAGGCCACCGGCCAGGCGATCAGCACCGCCAGCGCCGCGCTGCCGAAGGCCACCAGAACCGAGTTCATCAGGGCCGTGACCCAGACCGGTTCGGACAGGAAGAACTCGGCAAAGCGGGCCAGGGTCGGCTCGCGCGGGGGAAAGAACATGGAGCGCCCCGAATTCAGCGCCGCCCCCGACACGACAACGATCGGCAGGGCGAGCATCACCGCCGAGAGCGCCATGAAGACCTGCCCCGCCGCGCGCAGCATCATGCCCCCGCCTCCGCCCGCCGGCTGAGCACATGACCCAGCGAAAGGAAGACCGCCGCGGTGGCCAGCAACACCATCGCCTGCGCCGCGCCGAAGGGCGCGTTCAGCGTGTTGCCCCGCACCGCGTCATAGACCGAAACCGCCATGGTCTGTTTCGCGGGTTCGGCGAACACGGTCACCGCCACGTAGGTTCCCAGCAGGAACACGAACAGCAGCAGGATCGCGCCCACCAGCGGCAGGCGCACCGAGGGCAGGATGACGGTGCTCATCACCTTCCACGGCCCCGCGCCCATGGTGCGCGCGGCCTCGACCATCGAATGATCGAGGCGCGAGAGCGGCGGGTAGAGCAGGATCACCGCATAGGGCCAGACCAGGTATGTCATGGTCAGGATGGTGGCGAATTCCGACGTCTTGAACTTGACGTTTCGGGGATTGGCGAGCCCCCATTCCCGCAGGATATCGAACCAGCCCACCGCCTTGAGCCAATCGGTCAGCCCGGTTGCCTTGAACACCATCGGCAGGCCGGAGCGGTTGGACAACAGAACGTCCCAGCCCATCACGATGAACACCTCGGACAGCGACAGGCTGGCCAGGATGAACACCAGCCACCGGGCCTGGGCGCGGCGGGAAAGGCGGGTCATCAAATAGGTGAAGGGGAAGGCCGTCAGGACCGCCAGCACCGATGCGATGACCGCGTAGTAAAGCGAATAATAGAGCTTTTGCAGGTAGAGGAAGGTCACCTCGTCGGGCCAGCTCGCGCCGACGAAGACGCGCTGGTAATTCTCCAGCGTCATCGCCCATTCCCAGCCGGCGCCCTCGATCTTCTGCCCGAAGGAAATCGTCAGAACCAGAAGGAAGGGCGTCACGCAGAGGAAGACGACCACGGCCCAGAGCGCCGCGCCCTTTGCGGGCATGCGCCGCTTTTCGGGCGCGGCGACGACCGCGCCCGCGGGCAGTTCGATGCGCGCCTCGACCATGCCCGCCCCGCTCATGCCGCCGCGCCCTCGGGGGGCTCGGGAAAGACGTGCAGCGCGGCAGGCGGCAGCGTCACCTGCGTGGTGTCGCCCAGGCGGAACGCGCGGTCGGTCTCGCCCAGGGCGTATTCGACGACCATGGGGCCGATATCGGTTTCGAGATGGATGTCCCGCACCGGCCCCACGTCGCGCACGAAGGTGATGCGCGCCTGCAGGCGCGTGCCCTCGGCATCGGCCGAGTCCAGGTAGGGTTTCTCGGGGCGGCAGGCGATCCGCACGGCCGATCCGTTGGTGAACTTTGCCGGGGGCGTGACGGACAGCAGCGTCTTGCCGACACGCACCTGGCCGCCTTCGACGCGCCCGTCGAAGAAATTCGCCTTGCCGATGAAATCGGCGACGAAGGCGTTTTTCGGCTGATGGTAGATCTCGTGCGGCGGGCCGACCTGCTCGACATGGCCGTCCGACATCACCACGATCTTGTCCGCCATCGTCATCGCCTCGCGCTGGTCGTGGGTGACGACGATGGTGGTGATCCCCAGCCGCTGCTGCAGCATGCGCAGCTCCACCTGCATGTCCTCGCGCAGCTTGGCGTCCAGCGCCGACATCGGCTCGTCGAGCAGGAAGACCTCGGGCTTCTGGGCCAGGGCGCGCGCGATGGCCACCCTTTGGCGCTGCCCGCCGGACAGCTCTCCGATGCGCCGGTCGCCGAAGCTGCCGAGTTGCACGAGATCGAGCAGCCTGTCGGCCTCTGCCGCGGCCTCACCGCGCGCCACGCCCGCGATCACCAGCGAATAGGCGACGTTCTCGCGCACGCTGAGATGGGGGAACAGGGCGAAGTTCTGGAACACCATGCCGAAGCGGCGCTTGTGGGCGGGCAGGCGCGAAATGTCCCGCTCGCCCAGCATGATGGTGCCGCCGGTGGGCTCTTCGAGACCGGCGATCATGCGCAAAAGAGTGGTCTTGCCGCAACCCGACGGGCCGAGCAGCGCGGTCAACTCGCCTTCGGCGAAGGCCAGGTCGATGCCCTCGACCGCGCGGACGGTGCCGAAATCCTTGCGGATATTCCTCAGGAACAGACCACTCATTGCCGATCAGGCCCCAGCCAGCATCTTGTCCCAGGCTTCCTTGATGAAGGTTTCCTTGTCGAGATAGGCCTCGTAGGCGGGCTTGATCGACGGGGAACCGGAGCAGAAGTTGAACTCCTCCTCGGTGAGGTCGGTCTTTTCCTTGGCGACCAGCGGCGCGGTGCCGATCATGCGCGACATCAGCGCCTGCGTCGCCGGGTTGGAGGAGAAGTTGATGAACTCCGCCGCCTCGTCCGATTTCTCGGACATCGCGGACAGACACCACGAGCCGTAATCCTGCGGGTTGCCCTCCTTGGGGAAGATCGGCTTGATCGGGAAGCCGTCGGCGGCCATCAGGTTGGACACGTCCAGATAATACTGCCCGCCGATCACGTCGCCGTTCTTCATCGACTGTTCCATCTGGCTTTCGGCCGACCACCACAGCGCGACATTGGGCTTGATCTCGGCCGCCTTCTCGATCAGCGCCATGATCCCGTCCTCGGTGGCAAAGGTCGCCTCGCCCTCGAAGAAGGTCGCCGCGACGATGTCCAGGAACTGCGAGTTGAAGTTCTTCGACAGGCCCAGGCTGGCCTCGAACCTGGAGCTGTCCCAGAATTCCGCCCAGCTGGCGGGGGCCTCGACCTCGTCGGGGTTGATCACCATCGCGGTGAACCACGACATCGCGCCCACGCCGATCGGGCCTGTCGCATCCTCGAAGACGAAATAGCCGTCCAGGTTCGACGTCTCGGGCATCGCCTTCAGGTCCAGCGGGGCCAGCAGCCCGCCGATGCGCGAGGCCTTGATCATCGTGTCGCGGGCATAAAGCGACAGGTCCGCCGGAACGTTCCCCGCGGCCGCCGCCTGCTTCATGCTGACCAGCCAGTCGGTCGAATTCGGCTGCGTCACGCTTTCGACGGCGATCCCCGTCGCCTCGGTGAAGGCCGGGTAGACGTGTTTCTTGAAGCTGTCCTCGAAATACCCGCCGTAGGAACCGATTTTCAGGCTGCGCTCCTGCGCGATCAGCGGCGTCCCGATCACGCTGCCCGCCGTTGCCAGGCCAGCCACGCTGCCGCTCGTTTTCAGGAATGTCCGTCGGTTGAATCCAGTCATCTCAGTTTCCCCAATCTGCTAACGCCGCCTGCTCGGGCCCCGGCCGGTCCGGCCTGGAAAACGCGACAGACAGCTTCAGCCTGCCCTTGGGGTATGTTCACCGGTCAACAAGACGTGGTCTTTTTCGCGCCAGGGATCACCGGCGTTGAATAAATTTTAATCACCCAGGCCTGACAGTTAAGAAAACTTAATCGCCGGATATATGCGCGGCGACCATCCCGGTCTTTGCTTTTGAGGCACAGCAGATAGGGATGGAACGATGAGAACCGACATATCCGACGACCAGCGCGCCCTTACGGTCGACGATGCAACCCTGCCCGTGATCGACCTGTCAGAGCTGTTCACCGGCGATCCCGCCGGAAAGGCCCGGGTCGCGGCGGCCCTGGGCGATGCCGCGCGCACGTCCGGCTTTTTCTACATCACCGGCCACGGCATCCCGCAGGACATGATCGACAGCCTGTTCGCGGCCTCCCGCGAATTCCATGAAAAGTCCCGCTCGTTCAAAATGAAATACTGGTCGGGGTTCACCACCAACCACCGCGGCTATGTCCCCTTCGAGGAAAACGGCTCGGACTTCCCCAAGTCGATCAATTTCAACGAAGCCTGGGACATGTCCTACGAGGCGCCCGCCGACCACCCCGACTATGTCGCGAAATGGCGGATGACCGGGCCCAATGTCTGGCCGGACATTCCGGGCTGGAAGGACACCGTCTCGGCCTATTACGATGCCGTGTTCAGCCTGGGCCTGCGGCTGCTGGACGCGCTGGCGCTGGAACTGGGCGTCGATCCCGAGGAACTGACGCGGCACATCACCTATCCCACGTCGCAGCTCCGCCTGCTGCGCTATATCGAGAACGACATGCCCGCCACGAAGGATCTGGTCGGCATCGGGGCGCATTCGGATTTCGAGTGTTTCACCATCCTGCTGCAGGGCGGGCCCGGCCTGCAGGTCATGAACGCCGAGGACGTCTGGATCGAGGCCCCGCCGATCCCGGGCTGCTTTGTCGTCAACATCGGCGACATCTTCGAAACCTGGTCCGGCGGGCAGTTCAAATCGACCCAGCACCGGGTGGTCAATTCCGGGAAAGAGCGCTACTCGGCGCCGCTGTTCTTCGGGCTGGATTACCACGCGGTCGTCGAGCCGCTGGAAAAGTTCCGCACCCCCGAGACCGTCGCCAAGTACCCGCCGATGAAGGCCGGCGATCACCTGATGCGCATGTCGGTCAACGCCTTCCGCTACATGGCCGACGCCTATGCCAAGGGCGAGCTGGTGCCGGATTACGACATCCCCGAGGAAAACCCCTTCAAGCGCGAGGCAAGATCCCCGGCGGAATAGCCCCCCACAGCGCGGCGGCTTGCCCCGGGGCGCCGCCCGCGAATTCCCCTTGTCCGCCCGGCCGGCAATCTTCGGAGCGAGCGCGCCCATATTCGCCCGCCCGATGGTTGTGCCCCCTCGTCCGGTCCTGATAATATCGCGGCAGGCTTTGCCGCCACCGCGCGCCCAGGAATTCTTGGCGCGCGCGGGACATGGACGAGGTACACCATGCGATTTCACAAGGAACATTTGCGGGTCGGCCAGATCGCGCCGGATTTCAATGGCATCACGAAAGACGGCGAACCGCTGGATTTCCATCATTGGACATATGGCAGCTGGGGCTTTCTGTTCAGCTTTTCGTCGCGGCGCACGCCGGTCTGCGCGACCGAGGTCGCCAATATCGAGGCGCAAATTGGCGCGTTCCGAAAAAGAAACGTCAGGCCGATCGGGGTCGCGATCGAGACCCCCGAGGAACCAGAGCACGGCTGCAAGCATATACATTCGTTTTTCGACGATTTGCACTTTCCCCTTGTCGTGGACCGCGACCGGGAAATCGCGGCGGCCTACGAGATGCTCCATCACGAAACGATGTTGACCCTCACGCATCGCCGGACGGTCATCACCGATCCAAACCGGGTTGTCCGGGCGATCCTCGACTACCCATTCGAAGTCGGGCGAAGCGTTGACGAGCTGCTGCGCGTCATCGACGGGCTGCAAACCGCCGACCGGCACGGCGTGGTCATTCCCGCTGATTGGGCCAAAGGCGAACGGGTGTTGCTGCCCTCGGGCTACACGGACGCCGAGGCCGAGCGCCTGCATCCCGGCAGATGGAAAAAGCTGGGAGAGTGTTTCCGGGTGCTTGAGATCGAGTGAAGCGCCGGCTCCTTGAATAAAGATGGGGCGGCCGGTTTTCACACCTCGCTTGCGTCAGTTCCCCGCCCGATACGCGCTTGGCGTCCCCCCCGTCGCGGCCTTGAAGGCCCGCGTCAGGTAACTCTGGCTGCCATACCCGCAGGCCAGCGCCACCTGGGCCAGCGGATCGCCGGCCCGGATCATGTCTTTCGCCCGCTCGATCCGGCGATGGGCAATCCATTGATGCGGGGAGACGCCACAGCTGGCGCGGAAACTGCGCTGCAGGTGGAATTCGCTGAGACCGGCGAGTGCGGCCAGCTCCTGCAGGCGGATGGCGCGGTCCAGGTGGGCCTCGATGAAATCGCGCAACTGGCGCTGCTTGTGCGGCGCCAGCCCGCCGGCCAGGCCCGCGCGCCGCGGGGCGCAGAACCGGCCGCTCGCAAAGACGGAGGTGAGCAGATCGATCATCGCCCCTTCCGCCATGAGCGGATCGCCCGCCCCCATCGCGGCGATTAGCGTCCGGAACGGCGCCGTCAGTTCGGGCGCCTCGGTGTAGGTCAGATCGGCCATTTCCATCAGGCGCGCATCGCGGTCGAAGGTCTCGGCAAAGACCCGGCGCAATTCGCCGTCGGGCACGTACAGGTGGACGAATTCGAAGGGATCCGTGATGTCCCATTCCGAGGTTTGCCCATGCGGCATCACGCAGACCGCCCCCGGCCAGCCATGCACCGCGCCCGCGTCGATCCTCCGCGTGCCCATCCCGCCACGGATGTAAAAGCTGAATGTGTGGCCATCGGGCGCGTCATAGGTCACGTGGTCGTCCTGATTGCGCCAGATCGTGGCCGAACGCCCGAAGCCGAGATCGACATGCCTCAGCGCGCTCGCATGGGGCGAGGCGGCAAGAAAGCTGGAGACGGGCTTGGGTCGGGCGGACATGGCAGGACGGCGGTGCGTGGAAACAATACCCCGGCATTCTACGGCGAAGCCGGGGGCGCGGAAAGCACCGTGGCACGTGCGGGTCCAGTTCACCGCAAGATCGTGCAAATGGGCGCCTCACCGTCGGATATATCCGGGTCAGACAAGCTGATGGTGGCGCCTATGAACGGAATTCTCTTTGCCCTTACCGTGGTCATCTGGGGGACGACATGGATCGCGATCGCGTTGCAGGTCGGGCCGGTTCCGGTTCTGGTTTCGGTCTTCTACCGCTTTGCGACCGCCGGCCTCGTGTTTCTCGCAGCCCTCGCGCTGACGGGGCGGCTGAGGCTGCCGGGGCGCGCCCACCAGCCCTGGATCCTGGCGCAGGCGCTGTGCCTGTTCTGCCTGAACTTCATCTGTTTCTACGAGGCCGCGGCGCATATCCCCTCGGGGCTGATCTCGGTGATCTTCTCGCTCGCCACGGTGTTTAACGCGGTCAATGCGCGGCTGTTCTTCGGGGATCCGATCACGCGGCGGACCCTGCTGGCCAGCGCCCTGGGCGTGGCCGGCCTGGTCTTCCTGTTCGGGCGCGACTTTGCCGTCGCGCAGCCGGACGGGACGCTTGCCGGGATCGGGCTTGCCGGGCTTGGCACGCTGCTATTCTCGCTGGGCAACATGGTATCGCGGCGCAACAGCGCGGCCGGCCTGCCCCCTGCGACGGTCAATGCCTGGGGAATGGGCTATGGGGCGCTGGCGCTGCTTGCCCTGATCTTCGCGACGGGCACGCCGGTCGTCGCTCCCCCGGGCGCCACCTATATCGGCGCGATGCTGTATCTGGCCGTCATCGGCTCGGTCGTGGGGTTCACGACCTATCTTGTCCTCGTGGCGCGGATCGGATCGTCGCGCGCCGCCTATGCGACCGTGCTGTTCCCTATCGTGGCGCTGGCGCTGTCCACGATCTTCGAAGGCTACGAATGGCATTGGAGCGGGGCGTTCGGCCTGTGCCTGGCCCTGCTCGGCAATGTCGTGATGTTCGTTCAGCCCAGGCGCATCTGGACCAGGGGACGGCCCGCCCTCAATTGAGGGCGCAGGCCGGCCCGCGGGTGGTCGGGGGAAACGGCCAGCCGAATACCGCGCGCGCGTTCGATCCCCTCTTGGCGGGCCCTTCCGGCGTGGCTATCAATGTCTTCCCGATAAAGCGGAGGAGACATCGTGGATACCGCAGCGCGCATTGCCAGAACCATCGCAACCGAGATCGGCGCCCGCCCCGAGCAGGTCAGCGCGGCGGTCACGCTGCTGGACGAGGGCGCGACCGTGCCCTTCATCGCGCGCTACCGCAAAGAGGTCACCGGCGGGCTGGACGACAGCCAGTTGCGATCGCTGGCCGACCGCGTGGTCTATCTGCGCGAGCTGGAAGCGCGGCGGGCGAGCATCCTTGAGGCGATCAAGGGGCAGGACAAGCTGACCGACGATCTGGCGCGCGCCATCGCCCGGGCCGAGACCAAGGCCGAGCTCGAGGATATCTACCTCCCCTACAAGCCCAAGCGCCGCACCAAGGCGATGATCGCGCGCGAAAACGGGCTGGAGCCGCTGGTCGAGGCGATCCTCGCCGACCGCAGCGCCGACCCCGAGGCGCTGGCCGCGGGGTACGTGACCGAGGCCGTGCCCAGCGTCAAGGACGCGCTGAACGGCGCGCGCGACATCCTGGCCGAGCGGTTGTCGGAAAACGCCACCCTGCTGGGCGACCTGCGCGCCTTCCTGCAGAAAGAGGCCTTTATCAGCGCCAAGGTCGTCGAGGGACAGGAACAGAGCGGCGCGAAATTCTCTGATTACTTCGACCACCGCGAGCTGTGGGCGAATGTGCCCTCGCACCGGGCGCTGGCGATGATGCGCGCCTCGAAAGAGGGCGTGGTGACACTGGATATCGCGCCCGACCCCGAAACCGGCGCCGCGCGCGCCGAGGCGATGGTCGCGGCCCGGCTCGAGGCGCGGGGCGAGGGGCCGGGCGATGCCTGGCTGCGGCAGGTCGCGGGCTGGACCTGGCGGGTCAAGCTGAGCCTGTCGATGATGATCGACCTGATGGGCGAGCTGCGCGCCCGCGCGCAGCAAGAGGCGATCCAGGTCTTCGCCCGCAACCTCAAGGACCTGCTGCTGGCGGCCCCCGCCGGCGCGCGCGCCACGCTGGGGCTCGACCCCGGCATCCGCACCGGGGTCAAGGCGGCGGTGGTGGATGCGACCGGCAAGCTGGTCGCGACCGATACGCTCTATCCCTTCCAGCCGAAAAACGACCTGCGCGGCGCGCAGGAGGCCATCCTGCGGCTGATCAAGGCCCATGGGGTGGATCTGATCGCGATCGGCAACGGCACCGCCAGCCGCGAAACCGAGCGGCTGGTCGCCGACACGCTGAAACTGCTGCCGCGCGAGGTGAAGGCGCCGACCAAGGTGGTGGTCTCCGAGGCCGGGGCCTCGGTCTATTCCGCCTCGGAACTGGCGGCGCGGGAATTCCCCGATCTCGACGTCAGCCTGCGCGGCGCGGTCTCGATCGCGCGGCGCCTGCAGGACCCGCTGGCCGAACTGGTGAAGATCGAGCCGAAATCCATCGGCGTCGGCCAGTACCAGCACGACGTGGATCAGCACCGCCTGTCGCATTCGCTGGCCGCCGTGGTCGAGGATGCGGTGAACGCGGTGGGCGTCGATCTCAATACCGCCTCGGCACCGCTGCTGGCGCACGTCTCGGGCTTGGGCCCCGGTCTGGCCGAGGCGATCGTGGCGCATCGCGATGCGCACGGCGCCTTCCGCTCGCGCAAGGCGCTGCTCGACGTGGGCCGTCTCGGCCCCCGCGCGTTCGAGCAATGCGCGGGCTTCCTGCGCATCCGCGACGGCGATGAACCGCTGGATGCCTCGGCCGTCCACCCCGAGGCCTATGGCGTGGCGCGCCGCATCGTGCAGGCCTGCGGCCGGGATCTGCGCAGCCTGATGGGCGACACGGCCGCGCTGCGCGGCCTGCGGGCCGAGGATTTCGTCGATGACACCTTCGGCCTGCCCACGGTGCGCGACATCATCGCGGAACTGGAAAAGCCGGGCCGCGACCCGCGCCCGAGCTTCAAGACAGCCTCCTTCGCCGACGGGGTGGAGGCGATCACCGACCTGAAACCAGGCATGATGCTGGAGGGCACGGTGACCAACGTCGCCGCCTTCGGCGCCTTCGTGGATATCGGCGTGCACCAGGACGGGCTGGTGCATGTCAGCCAGCTGGCCGACCGTTTCGTCAAGGACCCGCATGAGGTGGTCAAGGCGGGGGACGTGGTGAAGGTGCGCGTGACCGAGGTCGATGTGCCGCGCAAGCGGATCGGGCTGAGCATGCGCAAGGACGGCGGCGCCTCGGCCCGCGACAGCCGGGCCGAACGCGGTGCGGGGCCGGGCGGAAACAAGGGCAATGGCCGGGGGCGCAAGGCGCCGATGCAGGCCGGGCCCAAGGGCAAAGGCACCGGCGGCGGCCAGACCGGCGCGCTGGGGGCGGCCCTGATGGACGCCATGAAGAACCGTTAGGCCCGGTCACCCGGCACGCCCTGACATGCCCCAAGGGGCACGGCCAGACCTCGGCCACAGGCACCCGAAGTCGGGGGCCTGCGCGGCGTTGAAGTGCGCGTGTGTCGGCCCCCAAGAGGCCGCAAGAGCGCGGCGCGAGTGACCAAGAAACGCCCAGACCTGCCCAAACGGCAGGCAATCGGCGAAGGCACCCGGTTTGAGGCTTGAACCGAGTTGCCGCGCCCGCCGGCGGAAATATGTTTCTCGCTATGGGTGGTATTGAGACATTCGACGAAATGTGGGGCACGCGCGCGGAACTGCGCGCGCCCTACCAGAGTTTTCAGACCTGGCTGGAGGGCGAGGACCCCGCGCGCCTGCGCGCCAAGCAGCGCGAGGCCGAGGAAGTGTTCCGCCTGACCGGAATCACCTTCAACGTCTACGGCCGCGCCGAGGCCGAGGAACGGCTGATCCCCTTCGACATCATCCCGCGGATCATCTCGGGCCCGGAATGGCAAAAGCTGAGCCGCGGGATCGAGCAGCGGGTGCGCGCGATCAACGCCTTCCTCTACGACATCTACCACCGGCAGGAGATCGTGAAGGCCGGGCGCATCCCCGAAGAGATGATCAGCCGCAACGACGCCTTCCTGCCGCAGATGATCGGGGTGGAGCCGCCCGGCGGGATCTATACCCATATCGTGGGCATCGACCTGGTGCGCACCGGCGACAACCAGTTCTACGTGCTGGAGGACAATGCGCGCACGCCCTCGGGTGTGAGCTATATGCTCGAGAACCGCGAGACCATGCTACAGATGTTCCCCGAGCTGTTCTCGCAGAACCGGGTGAAGCCGGTGCAGAACTACCCCGCGAACCTGCGCCGGTCGCTGGCGGCCTGCGCGCCGGCCACCGACGGGCCGCCGCGGGTCGCGGTGCTGACGCCGGGGATCTACAACTCGGCCTATTACGAACATGCCTTCCTCGCCGACCAGATGGGGGTCGAACTGGTCGAGGGGCACGACCTGCGGGTGGTCGACGGCCGCGTGGCGATGCGCACGACGCAGGGGTACGAACCGATCGACGTGCTCTACCGGCGCGTCGACGACGACTTCCTCGATCCGCTCAATTTCAACCCCGACAGCGCGCTGGGCGTGCCCGGGATCATGGATGTCTACCGCGCGGGCGGGATCACCATCGCCAACGCGCCGGGCACCGGGATCGCCGACGACAAGGCGATCTACAGCTACATGCCCGAGATCGTCGAATTCTACACCGGCGAGAAGGCGATCCTGGAAAACGTGCCCACCTGGCGCTGCTCGGACCCCGAGGCGCTGGCCTATGTGCTGGACCATCTCGAAGAGCTGGTGGTGAAAGAGGTGCATGGCTCGGGCGGCTACGGCATGCTGATCGGCCCGACCGCGACCAAGAAGGACCTCGCCGCCTTCCGCAAGAAGCTCAAGGCGCGGCCGGCCAACTACATCGCTCAGCCGACGCTGTCGCTTTCGACCGTGCCGATCTTCACCCGCGCAGGGCTGGCCCCGCGCCATGTCGACCTGCGCCCCTTCGTCCTGGTCAGCCCCGAGGGCATCAACATCACCCCCGGCGGCCTGACCCGCGTGGCGCTGAAAAAGGGGTCGCTGGTGGTGAATTCCTCGCAAGGGGGCGGCACGAAAGACACCTGGGTTCTTGAGGACTGACGATGCTCGGAAAGACGGCAAACGGCCTTTACTGGATGTATCGTTACCTGGAGCGGGCCGAGAACACCTCGCGCCTGGTGGAGACGGCGCAGCGGATCGCGCTGACCCGGTCCTCGGGCAATAGCGATGACGAATGGGGCTCGGTCATGCAGTCGGCCGGGGTCTTCGAGGGCTACCGGGGCTGCCACGACGGGGTGAGCAAGGACGCCGCGATCGACTGGATGCTGCGGTCCCCCGACAACCCCTCCTCGCTCTTCTCCTCGATCAGCTCGGCGCGCAAGAACGCCCGGCTCGTTCGCACCGCCCTCACCCACGAGGTGTGGGAGGCGATGAACGGCTGCTACATGTCGGCGCAGAAGGTGCTGGCACGCAAGGTGGGCGAACGCGACCTGCCCGGCGTGCTGGGCGATCTGCGCCAGCGCACGGCGCTGGTGCGCGGCGCGACCCACGGCACGATGCTGCGCAACGACATCTTCGATTTCGCCCGCATCGGCACCTTCCTGGAGCGCGCCGACAACACCGCCCGCATCCTTGACGTGAAATACTACGTGCTGTTGCCCTCGGCCTATTCGGTCGGCTCCAACATCGACAACGTCCAGTGGGAGACCATCCTGCGCGCGGTCTCGGCGCGGGGCGGCTACCGGATGGTGCACGGCAATCAGGTCAGCCCGCGCGATATCGCGAGCTTCCTGATCCTGGACAAGCGGATGCCCCGCAGCCTGAATTTCTGCGCCTTGAAGATCCGCGACAACCTGAACTACCTCGCCTCGGATTACGGCACCCGCCCGCCGGCCTTCCGCCTGGCCGACCGGCTGGTGCGCCGGTTCCTGTCCCACGACATCGACGCGATCTTCGAATTCGGCCTGCACGAATATGTCCAGAACGTCCTCGGCGCGCTGGCCGAGTTGGGGCAGCAGGTCGAGATCGACTACAGGTACTACGAGTGACGCCATGCGCCTGAAAATCCGCCACACAACCCGCTACCGTTTCGACGACCCGGTGTATTTCGGCCTGCAGCAGCTGCGAAAGACGCCGAAATCCGGCCCCACGCAGGAGGTCCTGTCGTGGAACATGACGATCGCCGGCGGCAAGCGCGAGCTGAGCTTCGAGGACCAGCACCGCAACGTGGTCGAACTGGTCAGCTTCGACCGGGACGTGACCGAGATGGCGCTGAGCTGCGAAGGCGAGGTGCGCGTGAGCGACACCAACGGCGTGGTCGGTGCGCATATCGGCCCCACGCCGCTCTGGCTGTTCCGCCGCACCACACCGCGCACCAAGGCCGGCGCGGGGTGCAAGGCGCTGATCCGCGAGGTCGGAGGCGAAACCGAGCTTGACCGGCTGCACGCGCTGTCGCAGGCCGTTCACGCGGCGGTCGGCTACGAAGTGGGAGCCTCGCATCCCGACTGGGGCGCCGAAGAGGCGCTCAGCCATGGCCGCGGGGGGTGCCAGGACCATGCCCATGTCTTCATCGCCTGCGCCCGCGAGATGGGATTTCCGGCGCGCTATGTCTCGGGCTACCTGATGATGGATGACCGGGTGGATCAGGACGCCACCCATGCCTGGGCCGAGGCCCATGTCGGGGGGCTGGGCTGGGTCGGCTTCGATGTTTCCAACGGCATTTCCCCCGATCCGCGCTATGTCCGCGTCGCGACCGGGCTGGACTATGCCGAGGCCGCTCCTGTAACAGGCACAAGGTTCGGCGGCACCGGAGAGGTGCTGTCGGTCGAGATCGAGGTGGCACAGCAGTAGAGGCCCGGATGACCTATTGCGTCGGCATGGTACTGAACAAGGGGCTGGTCTTCATGTCCGACACCCGCACCAATGCGGGGCTCGACAACATTTCCACCTTTCGCAAGATGCACAGCTGGGAGGCGCCCGGAGAGCGCGTGGTCACGCTGATGACCGCGGGCAACCTGGCCACGACGCAGGCCGTCGTCAGCCTGCTGGACGAACGCACCAAGGCCCCGGGCGAGCGCGAGCCGTCGCTCTTGGCGGTGCCCTCGATGTTCCAGGCCGCGCGGCTGGTCGCCGACACCCTGAAGGAGGTCATCGCGATGCAGGCCGAGACCGGCCAGCGCGCCGACGCGGCGTTCAACGCGACGATCATCCTGGGCGGCCAGATCAAGGGCGGCCCGCCGCGTCTGTTCCTGATTTACCCGGAGGGCAATTTCATCGAGGCGGGCGAGGACACGCCCTATTTCCAGATCGGCGAGACGAAATACGGCCGCCCGATCCTGGTGCGCGCCTACGACCCCGACCTCAGCTTTGAGCAGGCCATCAAGCTGCTGCTGGTCAGCTTTGACAGCACGGTGAAGGCCAATCTTTCGGTCGGGGCGCCCTTCGACCTGCAACTATACGAGGCCGACAGCCTCCGGCTGGGCTACCGCGCCCGACTCGATCAGGACGATCCCTATTTCAGCAACATCTCCAACGGCTGGAGCGCGGCGCTGAAACAGGCGCTGGACAGCCTGCCCGACTTCGAACTCTGAGCGGTCAGTCCCGCCGGACCCGGCCCGGAGCATACCGGCGCCGGGCCGACCTGTCGCAGATTGGGGGATCTCCCTCCCCTACCCTGCCCCGAGCGGCGGGCCGGTGAAGAAGAGTTGGTAGCGCCCGGCAACCTGCTCGATGACCGGCATGTCCTCCGGGATCCGGAATTGCCCCGCCGCCATTTCGGCAAAGAAGCCCTCGAATCCGCCGGGCGTCAGGATGATCAGGTGGCGGCAGGCATTGTCGCTGACGACCCGGAAGGTGTGTTCTTTGCCGCGGGGGACAAAGACCGTCTCGCCCGGCCCGCGGGTAAACCGCTCGCCCTCCAGCCAGAATTCGCAATCGCCGGTCAGCAGGACAAAGGTTTCGTCTGCGTCGTGGTGGATATGGCGCGGGGGGCCGGAATTCGGGGGCGAAACCGAATCCGTGATCGACATGGCGCCGCCGCTGTCGGCGGTGGGCAGAAGGGTGCGGTAGTGCACGCCGAGCCATTCGATGGCGCCGGGCCCAAGGATGGTATCTTTCATCGTTTCCTCCATTCAGGATGTTGGAAACGAAAGCGCTTTCGTCACGGTCCAGACTAGCTGGCGGCAGGGAATATGAAAAATCGATTGATTGTATATAAACTATTCAAATGGTGAATTTGGCGAGTTTCGACCTGAACCTTCTCCGCGTGCTCGACGCGCTGTTGCGCGAAGGATCGACCGTGCGCGCCGGAGAGCGGCTGGGGCTCTCTCAGCCCGCCGTCTCGGCCGCGCTTGGCCGGTTGCGCGCCGCGCTGGGCGACGAACTCTTCTTTCGCCGGGGCCAGGGCCTGGAGGCCACCCAGTTCGCGCGTTCGCTCGAGGGCCCTTTGCGCGAAACGCTCGACCGGATCGAAACGCTGCTCAGCCCGCCAGAGGCCTTTGATCCCGCCACGGCAGATGCGCGGTTCACGATCTCGGGCAGCGATTTCTTTGCGGAAATGTTGATGCCACGCCTGGCCGAACGGCTTTCGGCGCTCGCGCCGGCGATGCGGCTGCACCTCGTCGATCTCGTCCCCGACAGCTACGTGAACACGCTGGAGCGGTACGAGGTTGACCTCGCGCTGATCCCGGAAACGGGTTTGCCCGATTGGGTGGAAAACCAGCGGATGTTCCGGTCCTCCTTTTCCGTGATCGCGCGCAGGGATCATCCCCGGATCGCCCGGGCGGCGGTCGCCCCGGGGGATGTGATCCCGCTGGATCTGTTTTGCGACCTCGGCCATGTCCTGTTCTCGCCCGAGGGCAACACCCGCGCCATGGGCGACGAGGCGCTGGCGCGGGTGGGCCGTGAACGGCGTGTGGTCATGACCATGCCCGTCTTCTCGGGGGTCTACCGCGCGGTCGCCGGGTCCGACCTGATCGCGCTGTTGCCGACGCAACTTGCCCATCAAGTGGCCCCGTCGGTCGGGCTGGAGGTCTACCGGCCGCCAATGCCCGTCGCAGCGGCGCAGATCGCGATGATCTGGCACCGGCGCTATGCGGCCATGCCGGCGCATGTCTGGCTCCGCGGCCAGATCGCCGAACTGCTCGCGCCACTGGACCTACCCGGCTGAAGATTTCCCTGAGGCGGCCGGCGTTCCGTACTCCGCCTTGCTGCCGCCTCCGAGGCCGGGCGCGGTCCGGTCGAGCGACAGCTCGGCGTCCGAGAACCTCCAGGGGCCGCGCACGCCGGGGACACCCTCGGGCGCGATCTGCAGCCCCCGTGCAAGAACCTGCGGGTCGGCGAACACCTGCTCCATCGTGTTGATCGGCCCGGCGGGCACCTTGGCACGTTCGAGCGCCTCCAAAAGCGCGGCCGAGGACCAGCCGGTGATCGCGGCGGTCAGCAGATCGTCCAATGCGTCACGGTTCTCCACCCGCTCGGGGTTGCCCGCGAACCGGGCGTCGGCGGCCAGCCGGTCCAGCCCCAGCACCTCGCAGAACCGGCCGAACTGGCCGTCATTTCCTACCGCGACGATGACATGGCCGTCCGCCGTGGCGAAAACCTGGTAGGGCGCGATATTGGGATGGCTGTTGCCCTGCCGAAGCGGCGATTGCCCCGTGGCGAGGTAGTTCATCGCCTGGTTCGCCATGGACGCCACCGCGCAATCGAGCAGCGCCATATCCACGTGCTGGCCCCGGCCGGATGCGTGGCGTTGCTCAACCGCGGCAAGGATGCCGATCGCCCCGTAGAGGCCGGTCAGGATGTCGGTCACGGCGACGCCGACCTTCTGCGGCTGGGCGTCCGGTTCGCCGGTGACGGACATCATCCCCGACATGCCCTGGATCAGGAAATCGTACCCGGGCCGGTCGGCATAGGGTCCGGTCTGGCCGAAGCCGGTGATCGAGCAATAGATCAGCCGCGGGTTCAGCGCCGAGAGGCTGTCATAGTCCAGCCCGTATTTCGCCAGCCCGCCGCGCTTGAAATTCTCGACCAGGATGTCCGCCCCGGCGGCCAGTTCGTGCACCGTCCGGCGCCCTTCCTCGGTCCGGAAATCGGCGGTGACAGAGCTTTTGCCCCGGTTGGCAGCAAAGAAATAAGCCGCCGAGCGGTCGCCGTCGCGCTCGATAAAGGGCGGGCCCCAGCGGCGGGTGTCGTCGCCTTCCG
>Ga0207799_100193_pt1 | contig 45535 bp, 36 predicted proteins | sample TtanPargueraPR_4_FD_187742 | JGI IMG/M metagenome (GOLD analysis project Ga0207799, IMG submission 187742) | Aerobic enrichment media microbial communities from Bioluminiscent Bay, La Parguera, Puerto Rico - Tt and M2 (SPAdes) | ecosystem: Environmental > Aquatic > Marine > Unclassified ...
TGGGGATCGTGAAAATCAGCACGAAGCCGGCCCCCAGCAGGATTTTGCTGGACTCCTTGACCGCAGCGCCGAGTTCCTTGGTGGACATGCGGTGCAGGAAGAAGGTGACGATGACCACGAAGATCAGCATGGCGCCGGGAAGATAAAGGGGCGCGCTGGAGCCCGTGATGCCCGTGCCGAAAATGTCGGCCCATTTGATGGACACGCTTTTAAGCCATCCCCCCAACGGCAGCTGGCGCAGACGGCTCAACACCAGTACCACGGCGACCAGGACGTAAGGAATCCAGGCCAGGACCAGGCTCATGGGCTTTTTGTCGGTCAAAGATTCCAGGCTGATTTCCATGTCGGAAATCCAGCCGGGCTGCCATTCTTCACGCGGGGGGAAATCCCAGGTGTCTTTGGGTACCAAAAATCCTTTGACGGCGCAGAAGGACATGATGGACATCCCCACAAGCGCACCGATCAAGGACGGGAATTCCGGACCAAGAAAAACGCCGGTGAACAAATAGGGAATGGTAAAGGCAAAGCCGCCCAACAGGGTGAAGGGCAGGATCGAGAGCCCCTCGGTCCAGGATTTGTTCTTGCCGAAGAAGCGCGTCATCATGATGACCATGAACGTCGGGATGAGGGATCCACAGATGGCGTGAATAATCGCGCTTTCGGCCGTGATCAGTTGCAGGTAGTCGCCGAAGTTCATGCCCACCTGAGCCAGCTGGGCGGTCAGCTCAGGGCTTTCCAGCCCCCCCTTGACCCCGATCAGGATCGGGGTGCCCACCGCGCCGAAGGTCACCGGTGTGCTCTGGATCATCATGCCGATCATGACCGCGGCCATGGCCGGAAAACCGATGGCCACCATGAGCGGCGCCGCAATGGCGGCCGGCGTGCCGAAACCGGAAGACCCCTCGATGAAGGCACCGAACAGCCAGGCGATCAGCACCAGCTGGACCCGCCGGTCCGGACTGATATTGGCAAAGCCGGAACGAATGGCCGTGATGGCCCCCGAATGCTTGAGGGTGTTGAGCAACAGAATCGCACCAAAAATAATGTAGAGAATATTAACCGTTAAAAACAGCCCCTGGATGGTTGAGGCCACGACCCGAACGGTGTCGACCTTCCAGAAAGCGATGGCCACCACAACCGCGACCACGTAGCAGATGGGCATGGCTTTCTTCGCAGGCCAACGGAACCCCACCAGCAGAACCGCTGCGGTCAGGATGGGTAAGACCGCCAGAAATGATTGCAGACCAAGACTCATGAGACTTCCTCCCTTTTTTGACGTTTCCATTTCAGGTTTCAACGACTGCCGATCGCCACCGCAATTCGGAGGCATACCATCTTCGCTATCCATCTTGTGGCACAAACGCCTTCGATTCCATTTACAAAAAGCATGCCCACCGGCCACCTGCCCGGAATTCCCTTTAATCCCTTATGGATAAGGATCTGATGATAAAATGCGTGTGATAAAGGCGGCTATTTTTCGAAGAACTTCGAATTTAAAGTAGAGGAATTGCGACAGGCTGTTGGGACAAAAAAAACCGGCTGAATGCTTGCATGAAGCACCATCCAGCCGGCGATGATAAACCATCAATCAAGCGAAAGGGAGCGCTATTCTTCCTTTTCCTGTTGAAACACACGCCCGGGAAAACGTACCAGCTCTTTGATGCGGGCCTTCCTGATTTTCTGTTCCTGAAGATCTTTCTTCTCAAAGGCCTCACCCAGCTTGACCATCAGGTCTTCCAATTTGATCGGCTTCAGGAGATAGTCGAAAGCCCCCATTTTCATGCCTTCGATGCTGGTTTCCACCGAGCCATGCCCTGTCAGCAGAATCACTTCCGTCAAGGGCTGATGACGTTTGATTTCACGCAGGGTTTCGATGCCGTCCATCCCGCCCGGCATCTTTATATCCAGAATGACCACGTCGAAGCGTTTGTTGACCATGGTTTCCAGTGCTTTTTCACCACTGGTGACGCCGACGGTATCGATATTGCGTTTTTGGAGTCGCTTGACCAGCGTTTCGAGAAAATCGACCTCATCGTCGACAACCAAGATGCTGAAATAATCCATTGAGTCCTCCCCTTGATGGTCGTTTATTTCTTCTCCGGAATGACGATCGGGACCTCCACCGTGAACATGGCGCCCCTGTCGGGATTGTTTTTGACGTGGATGTTGCCACCCATTTTGGCCATAATGCTGTGGCTCACCCAGAGTCCCAGGCCGGTCCCCTTGCCGGGCTCCTTGGTCGTATAGAACGGATCAAAAATTTTTCGAATCATCTCATCGCTGAGCCCGGGGCCGTCATCCTTGATCCTGACCACGATACGGTCATCCTCGCGACGACTGACCACGTCGATGGAACCGTTGCTGCCGATGGCATCGATGGCATTGTTGAGCAGGTTCAGAAAAACCTGCTGCAGTTGCGCCTGATCGCTGGCGATGACCGGAATCGAATCGGCCAGGTCCACCTGGATATCAATATTGTTGATCCGGGCATGGTTTTCCAAAAGGGTGATGGTCTGTTGAATGGTATCATTCACATCCACATCTTCCAGCCGCGGTTCCATTTTCCGGGCATATCCAAGCATATTATGAACCACTTTACGCGCCCGTTCAACGTGTTCTTCGATTTTGGCGATGGATTTCCGGAATTCGTCCAGGTTTTCACAATTCTGAAAATCCTCTTCTTCCAGGAGATCCTCCATCCAGCCTGTTTTCTGGAGAATGACCGCCAGCGGATTGTTGATCTCATGGGCTACGCCGGCCGCCATTTTGCCCAGGGCCGCCAGTTTGTCCGACTGGACCAGTTGGGCGTTGAGCTCGATCATTTCCAGATCCGTCTTTTTCAGCCGATTGATGACCAGCCGCGTCGTGAAAATGGTCATGGCCACGATCCCTAAAACACCCAGGGAAATAATGACCATTTCCATCTGGCGCAAGGCAAACAAGCGCGAAAGGAGTTCCAGCGGCTGTTGATTGATGACGAGCAGCCACTTGTTGTCATTTAACCAACTGCCGGCATAAAGGCAGTCCTCTCCGGTGTGGTCCTTCATTTCGATGACGGTAATACGCCCGCCGAACTGCCGCGTGTCCAGGTTGGCCTTGCTGAGCACGGCCCCTTCAAAACGCGACCGGGTCTGGAAAACCCCCTGCCGGTTGACCAAGTAGGCATCTCCGGTGCGACCGATCCGGGCCGACCGTATGATTTCCTCCAAACGGTTGGGATCGATGGTGGCCCGCAGGATCCAGGCCTGCTGGTTTTCGTGCCGCCGGACCGCAATGATGAAGTGGGGCTGCTGGCGAAACCCCATGTAGACGTCGCTCTTGTAGTGGCCTTTGATCATGACTTCATTGAACCAGGGCTGATCGACGTAATTGCGGCCACGCAGATCATAAGGTCCCACATAGGCTCTGTGGATCCCGGTGTTGTCGATGATGCCCAAATCGACAAAGGCGCCGGCCCGCGCATTCATCACTTCGAAAATGCGCGTCAGGTTTTGGGTGTCGATCATGTGTTGAAACGTATGAGTATCGGCCATGGCATTCAGGATGGCGGTGCGCTCCTTTAAAAAAAGGTCGATCGCTTCGGCCTGGGCCTGGGCCCGATAACTGATTTGTTCCCTGGTTTTCTCGCGACAGGTATTTTCAAACTGGTGGTATAGGGTCGCCCCCAGGATCAGCAGCGGTGCCAGTGACACCACCAGGGTCAAGGTGATGCTTTTCTGCTGGAGACTGCGATACAGCCGCTCCTTCATAAGGTGCTCCGTTTCCCGGAATTCTTACGGTGGAAAGGCATCATCCCGCCACCGGCCAGGCCAATAGCCGCCAGTATCCGAATACGCCCCAGAGCCAGAGAACGACCCACGCCAGAATCGTCACCGGCACCCCAAATTTAACGAAATCCATCACGTCCAGCAGCCGCTCCCCGGTTTCGGGGTCACGCCCCATGCCAAAACAAATGGCGTTGTTTGGGGTGCCCACCACCAGAAAATTGGCAAAGGAAGAGGAAAAAGACGTTATCAGCCCGACCTTCCAAACGCTGACATTGGCCAGGGTCGCCATGGGGAGCACGATGGGCCCCAGTGCGGCCACCGTGGCACCGTCACTCATAAAATTGGTCATGGTGCCGGTGAGCAAGCTGACACCGACGACAAGGCCGTCCCCCTGGGTCAGGACATCGGGCAGCAGGTTGACAAAAGAATCCGCCAGCCACAAAGCGCCGCCTGTAAACTTGAGACCGACGCCCATGGCGCAGGCGGCGGCATACAAGCCGACGACGTCAAAGGCCACGCCTTCCTGCACATCTTCCCAGGTGATGATGCGACAGATGAACATGGCCATCACGGCATAGAGTGTCGGCCCCCCTAAACCGGCATGTTCACCAAGGACAATCCAGGCCGCCACCAGGGCAACCAGAATGACGGCCATCAGCGCTTCTTTGCCGCCGAACTTGGGCATCCGGGCGACCTCGGCCTTGACCACTTCACTGGGATTGACCCCCTTGACGGCAAATTTCGGTTTGCACCGGATGTACATGTAGCCGCCGATCACGACCGCCATGAGCGGAACGAACGGCATACCGATCTTCATCCAGTCGAGAAACGAAATCGGAAATCCGTACTCCATCAAGTAACCGACCATGATGGCATTGCGTCCCCCGGCTGCCGGTGAACCCGGCCCCCCGTGGTTGGCGGCAAAACAAACGCCCAACAGGAGAAAAATGGCCAGGGCCCGGTCTTTTTCAACACCGTGCATTTTACAGGTCACCTTGTAGATCCCCATCAAAACCGGGATCAGCAACGCCACCAGGGCGTGCTCGGACAAAAACCCCGCCGACATCGCCAACATGGGCAAGAAGCAAAAGGCAAAGGCTTTGGCACTGCTGATCCGGCTTAACAAGATGAGACCGATCCGCTTATCGAGACCCGTTTTGGCCACCCCCACAGCCACCGCCAAAATGCCGAAAATGAAAAAAACGGCATCTTTCATATAGGCTTGGGAGATCTCGTTGATGGGCAGGATTGAAAACAGATACAACATCACCCCCACCAGAATATCCGTGGCCCCCAACGGTAAAGATTCCGTCCCCCACAAAAACGCCGCTAAAAATAGGATGCCCACCATTATTTTGGCCAGCTGCGCCACCTCCCGCGAGGTCAGCAAAGGCTCATGATGCGCATCATTGTTTGATGGCGCCCCTTCATTGGCCGCTTTAAAGGCCTTGGGCCGCAGTTTCTTGTTCACCGAGTCGGTGATGGTATCGCAGCCCTGGGCCAGTTTATATCCGGGGGGATCTGCCTTGCCGACCATGTCAAGCATGCTCTGCGGCGGAGGCAAAATGACAATCGCCACAAAAACCACTGCGGCACTGAGAAGCAATAGCGGCTTATATCCCGGCCGGCTCTTCCATGACCACCCCTGGACTGTCGACTTAGCAGCCGACATATGCGGGGTCACGTTCTCCTCCATCGACATTTGATGTGACATGCACCCTCCTCGAAATGTATCTCCCGTTTAATATTGGCGATCGTTCTCGCAATTACCGCCGGCAAAACCCGCCAGCGGGCATGCCAAGACGGCATCTTTCTCTTATGGATCCCAATCATCAGTTGCGCTGGCGGTTGCCGCCGAAACAGGAGAACGCAGAAGCATTTGCCCAACAGCTTCTTTGATACGCTCCACACTGTCTCCGGTCTTTTCGATGACCACGAGCCACTCGTCATCCCTTAGGCAAAGGGTCTCTTCTTTGCTCTGATGGGTATGAAGAACCACGGGCAATGGCGGAATCCGATCCCCCAGCACCTTGAGCATGGCATCCATTTCGCAGCCCGGCAGGTCCGGATCCAGAATGAGCAAATCGACTCCTTCGCGCGCATAGACCATCGTCAGGACGTTGTCACCCGTGGCCGCCAGTTTTACCCGATAGCCTTCCGCCATCAATTCACGCATTAAAAACATTCGTACATGTGAATTACGGTCCGCAATCAATATGGTGAAAGGCGTGTTCATCTTTCCTCCCATCGTCGCGGGGCGATCACGTCAGGCCCGCAGAATTCTTTCGATCACGAAAAACAAATCCTGTTCCCGAATCACCCCCGCAATCCGCCCGGACAACGCCACCACCAAACGGCGGGCGTTGCCGTTGACCATCATGTAAGCGGCTTCCATAATGCTTGCCGTACCATCAATGACCGGTGGCGGTGGCGACATGACGTCCCGAATTTTTGTCTCGGCGTGGGCCAAAATCCCCTGACTGAACATGTTTTTCCAAAACATCGGCGAGTATTGAATGCTGTCGGCGGTAGAGGGTTTGGGCGCTTTCAGGTAGGGCGGCATCGCCATTTCGAGTAGATCGCAAATGGTTAAAATGCCTTCCAAACCTTCCTGGTTATCCATCACCAGAATGGACCGATGACCGGTCTCCATAATGCGGCTGGTGGCCGTCTTCAGGGCGAAAGACTCCTTGAGGGTGGCGACCGCTTCCCGAATGGTCACGTCACCGGTCATGGTGGTGTACTCTTGAAGTGGCACCATGACACCCATGACCCGCCGCTCCTCGAAGCCCCCGGCAAGGTTGCGCTGATGATAGGCATCCCTGATTTTCGACGCTAAAAGATCAATATCGCAAGGCTTGGTAAGATAGTCATAGGCCCCCTCGCCAAGAGCCTCTTTGGCCGACCGCATCGCCCCATGTCCGGTGAGCATGATGACCGGCAGGTCGGGGTGCTGCGCTTTCATTTCCCTTAGGGTCTGGTGCCCGTCCATGCCTCCCATTTTTATATCCAGGACAACGACATCGGGTTGTTCGCTGAGTTTCGCCGTGGCTTCTTCCCCGCTGGCCGCCAGTAGGGTTTGAAATCCCTTGCGGTTGAGCAATTTTTCGGTGGTAGTACGAAATTGTTTCTCGTCGTCGACCATGAGGACTTTTATGGTTTCACGCATTGAAGGCATCTCCCTGTATGTTTATGCTTTGATCGTTCGCAGACGGACGGTTGTTTTTTCCAGAACAGACGCCCATGGCCTGCTCGACACATTCCAAGCCCCGCATTCATAAACAGGAATGCAGCACAACGTTGAAAAACGCTGCCACCCCGAAAATGGAGGCCAGGATAACAAGAAACGCATTCCCCTTGCTGAAACCCAGCGAGCGGGTCATCCCCGTGCCAATAAGCCACCATTTATAGGGTTCCGTCAGCCAGGTCCCCATGGGGATCCAGGCAAACAAGAGAACCGCACTGCTGGAGAATGCATAGATACTGAAAAAAGACGGGAAAGGGACACAATTTCCCATTGTGATGCGCATAACGCCATAGCCTGCGGCCGATGTGATCAACACCATGCCCATGGCATTTGTGAACAACACGCCGCCGCAGGTCATCGGGTCTGCCGGCATTTGGCGCAGCAGGCTGGCCGCGACAAATACCGCACTGGATATGGCCAAAGCGCAAACGGAACGCCTCAACCCGAGTTCGACGGCCTCGGTGCTGAAAAACAGCCGGGGACGCTTCAGAATCTGAGAGACGATGTGCAGGTAATACCGAATCATAAAATACCTATCGATTGCGATCGGTTTCTCATGAGATAAAACCGCATTTGGTACAGAGGCCGACGATGAGCATGACCATCGTCAATACGAAGAATATGCGGCGCTCCATTTGCCGGCTGAAATACAGTTTCCCATCAGCAAATACCCATGGCTTGGCAGCCTTGCTCCCATCATTGTGGCCGTGTGGCTCCATGTGTTCCAACCCCATTGGAAAGGTTTCGTATCAGACACTTCTTCCCTTTTAGAAGCTTGGTAATCCACCAAACCCCCGAAAAACCCAGTACACCGTTGATACCAGGACAAGAACAATATTGGCGACAACCCACATGATGGCACCGACCCGAACATAATCTTTCGGCTCCAGGTACCCGCTGGCGTAAACAATGGCGTTGGGTGGCGTACCAATGATAAGACAATAGGCAAAAGAGGATGCTGCGGCCGTTGCCATGGCCATAAACGGCAGGTAGGTCGTTCCGGGATGCACCATGGCCGCCATATTCAGGGAAATCGGCCCGACCGCTGCCGCGGCGGGTCCGTCTGCCATCAAATTGGTCAATATGGACGTCAATCCATTGTTGACCAGCATCAAGGGAATACCGGCATCCATGCCCAGTGGGGCTAAAATTTCAAGACAGGACCGGGCCATCCAGTAGGCCGCGCCAGTTTCGTCCAGCGTTTTGCCGAAGATAATGGCACCCGCGTACAGCCAAATAACGCCCCAATCGACTTTATCCTGATAGTCGCGCCAGTTGACCACGCCGGCCAGGAGATAGGCCACGGCGCCGGCGATGGCAATGACCCCGATGCCAAGCCGCACGGGGTAGAACCCCATGTTGAAGAAAATTTTCTCCGTGAACCAACCCCACAGCATGACGAGAAAAATGACCAGGGCAATCACCTGTTTACGGTCCCAGCCCCCCATCTTGCCAATTTCGCTCTTCAGGTGCTCCATGGCGGGCGCCAGGGAAGTGATTTGCGGCTTAAAACGCCAGTTGACAACAATCCAGGTGACGGGAATCATAGCGAAAACAAAGGGCATGGCATAGCTTACCCATTGGAAGTAGCCGATATCCAAACCGAACATATCTTCCAGATACGTCATCATAATCACGTTGCGGGCCCCCCCGGAAGGGGCTCCAAATCCCCCGATATTGCAGGCCATGGCAATGGCGATCATCAGCATTTTGCCGAGTTCCGGATCCGAAGGCACTTCCTTGGTCAGGCTGTTTTGATACAACAGCATACCGATGGGCAAAAACATGGCGGCCAGCGCGTGATCGGAAATAAATGAAGCCAGAGGCGCGATGATGATGAAGAAAACCAACGTTATCCATTTCACATTCGGGACGGCAAGTTTCCGAAACATCATCAGACATACCCGTTTATCCACGCCGGTCTTGACGAAGGCGGCCGCAAACATCAGGCTGCCCATGATAAACCAGCAGGCGTCGCTCCAATAGAGCATGGCGACTTTCTGACGGCTGACAACGCCGGTAAACACCAGGATCAAGCCAATGCAAAAGGCGACACCGGGGAGGGGGATGCACTCGGTCAGGAAGCAAAACACCACGAAAACCACCATCGCGATGGCGACTTTAATGTGCCAAGCCCCCTTTTCGGCTGCCGCCCTGTCGGCTCCGGTCAGATCGTCGAATCGCAACCTTTCCTTTCGCAAGGCAAGCGCGTCGATCATCAACGTCTTAAACGCATCGTCACTGATTTGTTCCGCGACATAGGCTTTTGATTTGGCAAGGTTTTCGGCATCACTTTCAATGTTATACTTGCGGCACCATTTGAGATTCCGATCAAGAAACCGGGCTCGGGTGAGAGCCCCCATCTGCATGTTCTGCTCCATTATCCTGGCGGTCAGAACCTGCCACTGCAGCGCGTCGCTGCTTTTGGCCTTGAACAGTTCCTGGGTTATGTGCGCCACCACGACCTTCGGGCCGACCTTATATTCCGCCCCCACATCTTTCATGCCTTCGGATGTCGGTAACAACAAAAGCAAAAAGAACAGGACCACAGGGATGGCAAACAGTTTCCAGTTTACATATTTATCGTAACCGGTAGGTTTGGTTTTGGATTCCTTCACCATTGCACGAACCCCTCTATTCGTAGATAAGAATAAAATGCCGTATGCGTTGCCGGTTAGTTTTCCTGAATGATCTCACGCGGTGATTTCATTAAATGGCGCATGCGTGCCACCCGTATCTTGGCCTCCAGGCCCTGCCGCCGTGAGAAGGCCTCTTCGGCCTTGGCAATGAGGTCATGGACATCAATGGGTTTCATCAAATAGTCGCTGGCCCCGGACTTCAGTCCATCCACAGCCGAAGCGACGGTGGCATGGCCCGTGAGCATGATGACTTCCGTCATGGGATACTGGCGTTTGATCTGCGCCAGTATTTCATTGCCATCCATTCCGGGCATTTTGACATCCAAGATGACGACATGGACCCTTTTCTGACGCAACATTTCCAGTGCCTGAGAACCATTGGTAGCGGTCAGAACGCTATACCCCTCGCGTTCAAGGAGTTTCTTGGTCGTCGAAAGAAATCGTTCCTCGTCGTCCACAAGCATAAGTTGCATCGCTTCCATACCCTTCTCCTTTTCATCATTGCACCGTCGTATTTGCTGTAGGATTCGTATCGATGCGCCCCAAAGACATGGCTGTCCTTATGCAAAAAGTCCTCACCGTCCATTGGGGTTGTCCACCGGCAGATGAATCGTGAAAACCGTTCCGCAGCCCTGTTCGCTTTTCACTTCCATCGTCCCCCCCATGCTGTCGATAATGCCGTAGCATACGGATAGCCCCAGACCTGTGCCCTCACCTACGGGCTTGGTGGTAAAGAAGGGGGAAAAGACCTTCGAAAGATTCCCGGAATCGATGCCGCAACCATTGTCGGCAACGTTAATCTGAACCGACCCATTTCCCGCCGGTTGGGTGGCAACGCGTAATTCACCCCCGGATGATCCGTGTCGCGTCAATATGGCATCCATGGCGTTATTGAAAAGATTGATGAGAACCTGCTGCAGTTGGGCCGGATCCCCCTTTACAGGCGCTGTCTCCGCATCGAGCTCCTGAACGACGGTAATGCCATGAACGCTGGCTTTACTGGCCACCATTTGAAGGACCTCCGGAATGTACTGCCGAAGATCAATGGTCTCGACGGTGGGTTCACTCTGACGGCCGAACTTTAAAATGGCCTGGGTTATCCTGGCGCAGCGAGAAATTTGGAGATTCACCTGCTCCATGGATTCTTCCAGTTCCGCCAAGGTAGGCGAAGCCTTTAAACCGTTGTCATCTTTCAGATCATCCAGTAGCGCTTCAATTAGCGCATGTTCGCTTTTAATGATTTGAAGCGGATTGTTGATTTCATGGGCGAAACCCGCCGCCATCTCGCCCAGTTCCGCGAGTCGGCTGGCGCTGATGAGCTGTTGGCCTAACTGGGCTTTTTCCGCATCCATTGTTTCCATGCGGTGAACGATTCGATTCGTCAGATAAACAGCGGCAAAAACAATCAGGGAGCCACCGAGAAGACAAATCAAAGCAGTGGCATATATGGTCACCCGAAGGGCTCGGAAAGCATCGGCCTTATCCTGCCGCACGAACAATTTCCACGCCCCGCCTTTGAGCGGGGCGATCGCATAGAGATAGTTGCCTTGGGAAAAAAACGTCTGGTGGGCGGGATCAACGTCCTGCTGTCGTTGGCCCATGTGGATAGCGTCCCCGGGAGCTTCCATCGGACGGCCGCCGGATCGTCTTGTTGTTTGCAGCACCCCACTCGAATTGAGGATATAGGCTTCACCCGTCTGTCCGATTTGCACACCACCCACCAAGGTGTTGAATTTCTGGCTGTCAATGGTGGCACGCAGAACCCAGCGCCCCTGGTCACTGTCCCGGGCGACAGCCACCACAAAATGCGGGGTCTGGCGGAACCCCAGAAAAACATCGCTTATATAAACACCATGTTTGATGACTTCTTTAAACCAGGGCGCATCTCTATATACTTTACCGGTCAGCGGATAAGGACCGCGATAGGCCACATGAACCCCCCGGGCGTCAAATACCCCCAGATCGGTGTAGACATTGGACGCCAATTGCAGCCATGAGAATACTTTCTGCAGCGTCTGGTGGCGGCGCAAGTCATCAAACGTGTAGGATGCGTGGATAAATTCCAGGTCATTGACCCGCTCTTCAAGGAATGCGTCGATGATTTCCCGGTGGTCCAGCGCGATCCGCTGCATATTTTTGATGGTTCGGGACTCAAGCGAAATCTTGAAATGATAGAACCCCACGCCCAGGATCAACAAAAAGGGAACCACCGGCACAAGAATCATGCACGTCAAAATGGTTCTGCGAATGGAACTGTGGCGATTTTGACTCACCCGCTGTACCTCTTCATTGACGATGAATGCATAGACGCCATAATCTCTTCCGAATCCGAAGAAGAAAAGCGTATGGCATCGTTGAAATCTTTTTCAGCAATATATATGCCATTACCACCGGCTTTTGTTTCGGCCCTTAACTTGCTGGAATACAACCATATTCGGGATTTTCAAGTTTATGGCCGATTCCGATGGTCAAAAATTCTGTCGTGTTTTTTTACAGGACGAAAATTTTTTTTGCGGGAAGAGAAATGCAGGATCGATGGCCAGCAATAGGGTTCAACCCAACTGAAGGGGATCCAAACGACATCCGCTTGAAAGCCGATGCCTTCCTGCGGAATCGTTTAGGGCGGCCAGTTTGGAAGGCTAGCGTGCGTCAGCTGCGCCGGCAACGGGCTCTGAAGGGGGCACGGATTGACAAATCAGACGGGGGCATCGGGATCGACCGCCGTACCAAGCATCGTCCGGATATCTTTCTGAATTTTATGACGGTAATGTTCAACCGCGGCAGGATTCGTCATGATCATGTCCAACTGGCGGGTATGCAGGGTCATATAGCCCAGGATCTTCAATCGGTCCAGCATATAGCCGATTTCAAATCCCTCGATCCGGGCCATCAGATTGTCTTCCTTGACCTGCACCCGGAAATTGTGCGTTTCCAACAAGTCCGCGATAAAGTGGATGCGTTTCCGACGCCGGCGGTCATCGGCGGCACCGCCTTTGAATTGAAACCCGATGTAATTTTCGGAGGTGCGTTCGCTGACCAAAGCTTCAAGCGTTGAAAAATGGTAGCCCAATCGGGAGTTCAGATTGCAGTAGTTTTTCGAAATCATAAAATAGTTTCGCTCCGCATAGCGGGAGCGCACCCCCGGTGCCAGAGCGGGGTTGGCCGTGGATTGAAACATGACGGCCAGCATCCCCTTTCCGTCAAGGGCGGGGGGACCATCCCAGGGGATGGCGGCAAAACCGTCCCAGAACGCCCGCATGGGAATTGAGGCGATATTGTCGAGTCGAATGTATTTGCCCTTCACTTCATCGATGAAACCATCATCCAGATTCAGAATCCACCATTGCATGGGCGCATGGTAGTATAGTTGTTTGCTGGACCGCTCGTTGAATTGATGATCCCGGCCAAAGTGAAACATCTCATGAACAGACTTTTCGTGAACGAAGCGGGTAATATCATGCAGCGTCCGACAATGGGACGGGGTGAAACCGGGACCATCCGGATCCAGCAGATTCAGGGGCACGATCAATCGGCTGACAGCCGTTAACGTCTCATGAATGGGGCTTCCGGCCATTAAACGGGGTTTGGTTTCGGCCAACGCAAGCAATGCCTCTACCCGATCCTTGTAGATAACCTGTCCGCCGGCGTCCAGGGTGACAAATGTGCCTGGACGGAGTTTATCAAGTGCACCCGAAAGGCCAAAAAGGGCGGGCCGACCGAACTCCCGGGCCACATTGGCCAGGTGCCCCGTAAAACTGCCGTGTTCGGTGACAATGCCGGCGGCACGGGTCAGCAGCGGCGCCCATCGGGGATGGGCCTCACGTGTCAGCAAAATTGCGCCGTGGGGAAATGACAGCATATCCAGGCCGCTGTCCACACGGTGCACCACGCCGATGCCAATCCCCGGACAGGCGGTAATCCCGCCTTCCGCTAGAATACGGTCCTTGCACGTCGCCCTGCCAGGTGGGCCCGTCGTTTGCCGGGCCGGTTCCATTTGTTGCAGGGGCCGGCATTGAAGGATAACAATGGCCCCCTGCTGATCGATACCCCATTCGATATCCAGGGGGGTGCCGTAGTGATCCTCCAGTTCTACCGCCACGGCCGACAAAGCCAATATCTGGTCATCGGCGAGGGAGGCCTGTTGCTGCAGGCCGTCGTCGGTAATATCCAGACGACAAACCCCTTCTTCCGGATAGCACGCGAATTTACGGGACTTCGCGCGTATTTCCCGTGTCTGAATCGTCATGGGGGCTTCGCGATCGACCCTAAAAACGTCCCCGTCCACCGAGCCGTCGACCACCGCTTTGGGAAGTCCCCAGGCTGAATTGATCACAACGCTTGCGTCCTGACGATCAAACGGATTGCGCGAATACATCACCCCACCGGCAATGGGATCCATCATGGCCAGACACCCCACGCACATGGCAATGTCTTCATCCCGGAACCCTTTGTTGAGTCGATAGGTAATGGCCGGAAGACTGTATTTGCTGGCCAGGATTTGCTTATAGGCATCGAGAAGATGATCCACGCTCACATTCAGTTCGGAGTGGTGCAGTCCCGCAAAGGAGCTGCCTTTCTCATCCTCGCCAAGGGCACTGCTGCGCATGGCGGCCGTCATTTTCCGGCCGTCGTTGACGGCCATGCCATCCCAGGCCTCTCGAATGGCCGCCGCGAGCTTGGGAGGAATATCGGCATGGACAATCAGGTCGTTCAGCCGGGCATGCAGACGATAGAGGTTCTCCATGTCATTCAAATCCGCCGACTGCATCAAACGGTTGATCTCGATCTTGAGATCATTGTGGTCGATAAAGTGCCCATAGGCGCTTGCCGTAACCACAAAGCCGTCAGGCACGGCCAATCCCAGTTTGTTCTTGATTTCACCGAGGTTGGCCATCTTGCTGCCCACGAGATCCACCATGTCTTTATCGATGTCGTCCAGGACGATAACCAGCCGGGGATCCCGAATCTCTTTTCCAGCGTGAAGGGTGGCATCGATCTGGTGGCTGATGGCGTTAAAACGGTCGGAAAGCGTGAGGTATTTACCGGGCGCCAGCCGCTGCAAGTTCTCCACCATATGCATGACGCTCACCGAGGCGGTGGTGGCGCAGGCGCGCACAAAGGCCATTCCAAAGGGTCGGTCGCCCTGAAGGGCGGACTCGATTTCCCCCATTACCTCCAGTGCCTTGTTGTTGGCACGGATCAATTGCTTGAAATGGGCGTAACGCTCCCTGAAAACAAGGCGCAGGTGATCCACATCAGCGGCGTTCTTATCCGCCTGGTTTCCCAAAATTTTATCGACAATGCGTTTAAAAAGGGGCATGGGAATGGCAACCCTTACACCTAAAAATTATTACACCCTGGCCAGCCCCGGATTCTCCCAGGCCGCATGGTTGCCCGTCCTGACCTTTGTATCTATAGCGGCCGGGAGGCAGGTGAATGATAATAGTTCAGGTTAGCATTTCCTTTGTACAGCCGGCAAGGCGATGCTTCCGCCGGGCAAATGCGGTTTTTATTCCTTGAAATTTAAAAAAGGCCGGGGAAGAGAAGTATGCCCTCTGCCGCCGGCCTTCTTGGATGACAGGGGCTCGATACCAAGGCACCCCCTCCACATGACGTGTCGACCAACCCCTGCCATTTGATGCACTGCCGTCAATGCTCGAGGCGCAAGCCCCATCCTTCGAAAAGAAACATGATGGCAAATCCATACCAGAGCGTATAGGCCACGTAAAAAATCAGAGAGAAGGTGACAATGCCATACCGTTCCGATATTTTCTGGGGCTCGATCTGGTAGTAGTTGTAGGCTGTTTCCACAGCCTTTTTATTGACCGTGGCCACCATCTTAGCCGCCTTGAACTGCTTCTGACGCTTCAAATCATTTTCCATGGCGTTGTTGGCAGCCCACCAGTTGTGCAGCACCTGCCGCTCGCCGTACCCGTACTTGGCCGCCACATCGCTACCGTTGTTGTGATACATGAGGTCGGCATCGGAAAGGCAAACCGCTAGAATTTTCCCCAGATCGCCATCAACGGCAAGATTCGGTCCGTTTACATTTACAAGGGCGCCCCCCTTCTGGAAAAGAAGCGAACTCTGGCGCGCCTGGGTTTCATCCGCCATCACGAGGTCAACCTTAACTGAGGTGCCAGCAAAAGGTTGAGCCTCCTCCTGCATGGCCGGTATATAGTAGGCGGAGCCTTTGGAAATAGAATTATAAAGCGCATCGAGATAATTGAGGCCATTATGGCCATTGAAAATCGGCATAAAAATCACAACCAATACAACCACAAAAACCCCCATCATGCCGGCGCCACTGTAGAATTCACCCTTTTTTGCAATCATGAATGCGCCTCCTCTTCCCCTTTCAGCCTGTTGATATTGGTCAGAAAGGTCCCAATCACCCATATGCCAAAACCGGATATGACGATGAAAAAGGCCCAGACACCGATGGTGTCCAGGGTTTTACCCAATCCAGGGGATATCGGCAGGACCCCCATCTCACCCAGTTTGGCCGGGAGGGCGAAGATCCGGTTTACAAAACCCGCCAGTACAGCCATGGCATAAAAACCGCGGATGGTGATTCCTTTGACAACTTTTGTCACCATCGCTCCCACCTGGATACCCAGCAGGGACCCCAAGAGCATACCCATTGCCAGGGTGTAGAAAATAAAGCCATAAATGGCATACTGGCTGATGGCGGCATAACCGGCGGTAAACACGATCTGGAAGATATCCGTGCCCACCGTGGTCATCGAGGAAACCCCCAGCACATAGACGAAAATGGGAAACGTCAGAAAACCACCGCCAACGCCCATAATACCGGCGGCAAGACCCACCAGGGCACCGCTGAGAACCAGAAATACCCACGAGATGCCCCGCCCTCCGGGAACCAAATCGTGATCGAAACGGATCACCGGGGGGATCTTCAGCCCCTGAAGTTTTTTAGGCAGGCTGCCCATTTCGGCCCCCTCGTCCTTGGCGCCGTGCGCACCCGTGTCGGCTGAATCTGCTTTGCGGGCGTTGAGGTAGTCGATCATGGCGTATATCCCCAAAAATCCAAGCATGCCCGCGTAAACGGTTGTAATAAACGCGTCACTCAAGACAGGATTGATCTCGTACAAAACCCGGTTGATCACGCCCCCAACGGTCGCCCCGATGATGGCCCCGAGTAGAAATACCGCAGCCAATGGTACGGAGACATTCCCCAATTTGCGATGGATGACACTCCCCATGATGGCCTTGGCAAAAATGTGGAACAAGTCCGTGCCGACCGCCAGGATGCCCTTGATTCCGGCACTCATCAGGGCAGGGGCAATGATAAAGCCCCCGCCGGCCCCAATGCACCCGGTAATCAGTCCGGCGCCCAACCCGATGAGGATCGATACAATAAAAATGCCCGTACTGTAGAAGGCGGGGCTGTAGGCTTTTTTGCCTCCCAGAAGATCGGGCAGGGCGCCACCGATTTGATCGGCAAAAACGACGCCGCCCACGATAACCGGAATCAGCGATAGCCCCAGCAACAGTATTCTTTTGCGATCGTTTAGGATCGTTTCCGCGTTGCGGCATTCCCATTCGGCAAAGGCACGTGTTCCCGCCATCATGAACCGGCCCCATTGTCGGAAAAAGTTCATCGTGTTGTTCTCCTCCCCTGATTGATATTTATCCCATCACCGCATCTACGCTATATCCAGCTTAAGTTGGATCGGTCGTCAGCAAATCATCGAGCGTTTTGATCTTTTGTTCCTGAATGGTTTTTTTTTGGGCGGCATCTTCCATTTTGTAAACCAGTTCATCGATATCCACCGGCTTCATCAAATAATCGAAGGCCCCGAGTTCCATGCCTTCACGGGCCACCTCGAGGCTGGCGTGACCGGTCAGCATGATCACCTCTGTAAGCGGCGCGACCTCTTTGATCCTGCGCAGGGTTTCAATGCCGTCCATACCCGGCATGCGCACATCCAGCACCACGACATCGGTTGCATGGGCGGCTAAATGTTCAAGCGCTTTTTCGCCGCTACCGACGCCGAAAGCATTCACCTGCCGTTTGCGCATCCGTTTGATGAGGGTGGTCAAATAATCCTCTTCATCATCGACAAATAGGACCGTGGGTATCTGGGTCATGTTATGCCTCCTGACGCACGGCCTGTTGGATTTTTTCAACCAAATCCTGAAGATCGCTGGGTTTGGTCAGGTAGTCGAAGGCGCCACAGGCCATGCCTTCCCGCGCCGCCTGCTCCGAGCCGTGTCCGGTCAGCATGATCACAGGCATTGACGGTACCAGTTTTTTGAAGATACGGAGAATTTCGATGCCATCCATATCTTCGAGCTTCAAATCGAGAACCGCCACATCGAAATCCTGTTTGCGCAAGGTTTGAATCGCCTGGGTTCCACTGTATACCGGTGTCACCGCCATGTTGCGTTTTGACAGCCGTTTGCTGAGCACGTCGACGAAACCCACCTCATCGTCCACTAGCAAGAGTTTAATGGCATTCGGCATATCGCCTCCTTCACAGCGGATGACCCGTCCTCACCCACGAAACGTCCCGTCATCGACACAACCCGGCATTCCGCACGTGCCCATCGTCGCATACCCATCGCCAGCGACCGTTCATTCCCTTTCCAACGCACCCTCGAACACGCCGCCATACTTGTCTCTTTCCGGACATGTCGCCTCAGGGCCGCGCCTTGAGAATTACATTTACCCGTGCTTCACGTATCTTGTCTTCGTGCTCACGTTTTTTACGGGTCGCAGCGTTCACCTTATCCATAAGCACGTCCATATCGCTGGGTTTCATCAAATAATCGAAAGCCCCCAAGCGCATCCCCTCAATGCTGGTTTCCACGGTTGCATGGCCGGTCAGCATAATCACTTCAACCAGAGGAAAATCTTTGCGAATGGCCTTCAGTGTCTCAATGCCGTCCATTCCGGGCATCTTCACATCCAGGATAACCACATCGATATGGTGGTCTTCCTTCAGAACCGATAGCGCCTCTTCACCGCTGTAGGCTTTCAAAACGGTAAGACTACGTTTGCTTAACCGTTTGGTCATGGTATCGACAAACGGTTCCTCATCATCCACCAGCAAAACGGTTGGTTCGTTCATTACGGTCGGATCGTTCATGATGGTTCTCCTTACGCGGTTTTCGAATGGGTTTCATAGAGATGCATGGCCGCCGGCTGGTCCTTCCTCCTCCTTCTCATTTTGAAACGGCAAGACAATTGTAAAGGTTGTGCCTTCATCCATGTCGCTTTGCACACTTATTTCGCCGCCCATTTTTTTGATGATGCCATAACAGATGGACAATCCCAGTCCGGTGCCTTTGCCCACCGGCTTGGTGGTATAAAAGGGATCGAATATCCGGTCCAGATTGGCGGGCGGAATCCCCGGTCCGTCGTCCTGCACCTCAATCACAGCCTGTTCATCTTCCCAGCGGGACGTGACGGTAATCTCCCCGCCCTTTTTTTCCAAAGCGTCCACGGCATTATTGATCAAGTTGAGAAACACCTGCTGCATTTCAGACGGGGAGGCTTGAATGGCAGGCAAGTCTTCTTCCAGTCGCGTGGTCAATGTCACCTTGGCGTATTTGGCCCGCTGCTCGGATAAATCGATGACTTCTTCGATAAGATCATTGATGGAAAACGACTGTAGGCGGGCGTCTGTTTTTCGGGCGAAACTCAAGAGTTTGTGCGTAATTTCCTTGCAGCGTTTCCCTTGGGTATTGATCTGTTTGAGGGCCCGTTCGAATTCATCCAGGTTGCTGCTTTGTTCAAAATCCTCTTCTTCAAGCAAATCCTGGATCCATCCGGCCTCCTCGACCATGATGGCCACCGGGTTATTGATTTCGTGCGCAATTCCGGCCGCAAGTTCGCCGATGCTGGCCAATTTGCCCGTCTCGATCATCTGTTGGTTCATCATCTCTTTGCCCCGATCCGCCTCCTGGATGCGATCCACCTGGCGGATGGAGAGCATAAACGCCATGATGATGATGCTGATGCCGCCGATGATAAAAATGACCACGGCAATCCCCTGGGCGCGCCGCAGGTCCGAAAACGCATCCGCGCGTTCCTGACGGTAGACCAGAAGCCATTCCTTATCTTTAAGCAATGCGGTAAAATAGATACTCTTTTTGCCGTCGTCCCCTTCCCTTTCCATTATGGAAACCCGGTCATCCAATCTCTGGTTGCAGTCAAAGAGCTGCCCGTAGCACCCCTTGCTCGGGATGAAATCAATCGAGGGATGGGTCTGGAATTCACCACTGCGGTTCAGTATGTAGGCAAAACCGGTTTCCCCCACCCGAATATTTTCCACCAAATCGTTAAAAATCGCGAAATCGATTGTGGCGCGCAAAATCCATGGCTTTCCGTTGACACTGCCTTTGACCGCCACAATAAAGTGGGGCATACGGCGCAACCCAAGAAAGACATCACTGATCACGTAGGCCTTTTGCATGGCCTGCTGAAACCAATCCGTGTCAGCATAATCCGCCTCTGCAAGTTTAAAGGGACCCGCATACGCGACTTGCTGTCCGCTGCCGTTTACCACGCCAAGATCGACGAATACGTAGTGGTAGTTGCGTTGTAAAGATGCCAGGGTTTCCTGTAGAAACGTTTCGTCGCTCAGGTTCGCATAGCCCAAATTTTTCGCCAAAAAGCGGATATCGGCGAGTTTGTCTCCCAGGAAATCATCGATTTTCTGTCGGTGTTTTTCCACCAGTTCCTCAAGATGGGCATAGACCTTTTCGCGATAAGAGGCGTAGAGATTAAAATAGATGGTGCTGCCCACCAGAAATACCGGAATAAAGGACACGACGATAATCGTGACCATCATGTTCAATGCCAGCGAGCGGTAGTAGGGCAATTGAAGGAGTTCTTTTTTCAGCATCCTGTCGCCATTCCTTTTATGAGGGTCTACGCACCCTTCCCTTGAGCAACAACCATGCCATTCACCAAGGGCGATGATGCATTTCAATATACTCATTTTATTGGTTTTTTTAAGGTCTGGTGCAATAACTGGATCCTTGCGGGGAGCAAGTGTGTCAGCATTTTTTACACATGGAAAAGGATCATGACATATTGCCAATCCCGTTTGCGGTTGGGAAAAGTCATGATCGTATCGAGGGTAGTACGGCGCAGGAGGAGGAATTGCCGGGGCCACGATTCCCGGGGGATAGTGAGGCTCCTCCCGCAGAGCGGGAGGCCTCAGGTAGCCCCCTCGAAGGGGGCTTAAAATGGTTGGCCGCTTTTGGTGTTCCCATTGTCCCGCGCCGAGCATCGGCGGGGCGGACGGAAAATGAAGAAAGGCCACCATAAAGTCACCCCGGATCGGTCAAACCTCTCCGGGTCCTCCACCAGAGGTGGAGGGTTTAGATTAAAACCAATCTGGCTGAATCCGTCGGGGCGTCTAGATCCGAAGGCAGTTTTTCAAGCACCACCCTGAGAGACGGACGTCTCAATTTTCAAGTGATATTTATCGATCTTGGCGTGCAGTGTAGGCCGGGACACACCTAAAAGCTTGGCGGCTCGGGACCGATTCCCACTGGTATAGTTCAACGCTTCCTGAATGAGAATACGGGCAAAAAAATCCATACAGGAATCATAGAGATCATCGGTTTGCTTCGCTTGGGCCGCATCTCGGAACCAACGGCGGACCTCGCTTTCGAGGCTGCCGGTCTCCACACGCGGGAGGTTATCCTTGCCTGTCAGGGCGGCGGTAAGGTCATCGGGTCCGATGGGCGCTCCCCGATTGAAAATGAGGGTTTTCTGCAGCGTATTGGCCAACTCCCGAATATTCCCAGGCCAACTGTTCTCCGCTAACAGGGCCAGCGCGTCTCGGGTGATCCCGGGATTTTCTAATCCAAGCTCCGTTGCAAAGCGATCGATAAAATACTCTGTCAAAAGCGGTATGTCCGTAATGCGCTCACGCAACGGCGGCAGGCCGATGGTGATAACTTTGAGGCGATAATAAAGATCTTCCCGAAACTGGGCCTGGGAAATCATCTTCTCCAGATTCCGATTGGTCGCCGCAATTATGCGGACATCCACCGGAATGGTCTCCCTGCCCCCAAGCCGTTCGATTTTTTTCTCCTGCAACAGCCGCAGGATCTTGGTTTGCAGGTTGACGGGCATATCGCCGATTTCATCAAGAAACACGGTGCCACCACCGGCCTGCTCAATTTTTCCGAGGCGGCGGTGGGCCGCTCCGGTGAAAGCCCCCTTTTCATAGCCGAACAACTCGCTTTCCAGCAGGGTTTCGGGCAATGCCACACAGTTAATGACGAGAAAAGGTTTATCCGCCCGTTGGCTGTGCTGGTATATGGCGCGGGCCACCAGTTCTTTTCCGGTCCCGGTTTCGCCGCGGATCAAAGCGGTGGCATCCGTCGACGCCACCCGGCCAATCATTTTAAACACCTGCTGCATGGCCTCGCTGCGCCCAATGATGGTCTCCCGATCCATTTTCTCGGCGGCATCCCCCATATCCACAGGGGATCGCATAAACCGGCCGGTCTCCAGGGCCTGGTTGATGGTCTTAAGCATGTCCGGAATGTCGAAAGGTTTGAGAACATAATCAAAGGCACCCATCTTGGTGGCTTCGATAGCGGTTTCCGTCGTACTGAAAGCGGTCATGAAGATCACCGGGAGTTTCGGCTCGAAGGCGTGGATGGCCTGAAACGTTTCCAACCCATTCATTCCCGGAAGCCGCACATCCAAGACCACCACGTCGGGCAACGCCGCACGCACCTGCTCCAGGCCTTCTTCCCCGGAAGCGGCATTTCTCACCCGATAGCCTTCCTCCGCTAAAAGTTTGGTGAAACTTTTGCGCAGCTGATCGTCATCATCGACAATAAGAATTGTGCTCATACCGTCATTCCTTTTCCGGCAATGTCACAACGACCGTGGCGCCGCCCCCTTCGGTTGCGGCAATGTCGATCCACCCATGGTGTTCCGAAAGAATTCGTTTGGCGATACTCATGCCCAGTCCGGTCCCCTCTTCCTTGGTGGTAAAAAAGGGATCAAACACCTTCTCCCGTATCGAAGCCGGGATGCCTGGGCCATTGTCACACACCCGGATAACGGCCTCACGATTCCCCGAGGGCCCTGTGGATACCAATTCTTCAATCCGGATTGCTCCGCCTTTTTCCATAGCCTCGCAGGCATTGATCACCAGATTCACAAAAACTTCTTTGAGTTGGTCCGGATCGGCATTGACGGTGGGAAGAAAACCATTCCGGGCGATCTCCACCCGGACATCGTAGGATTTTAAACGATGGGACAGCAACTGCAGCACCGTATCGACCACCGAAGAGGGGCTGATGGGCTGCATGGCCAGCTTCGGAGGACGGGAAAATTCCAGAAAATTCTGGACGATGGTGTCGATGTGGCGGATCTCTTCGGAAATAACGTCGAAGTCTTCCTGCTGGGTGGGGGTCAATTCAAGCGCTCGCTCAAGGGAAAACAGCCGCATCTTGACCGACGTAAAAGGGTTGCGGATACTGTGGGCCATCCCGGCCGCCAGCTTGCCGACAACCGCCAGTTTTTTGGCCTGCAGCAGGGTTTCCCGACTGCGTTCCAATTCCGACTGCGTGCTGTCCATACTGTCAATCAGGTCATATACCCGGTGGCTGAGGACCTTGATGACACTTTCTTTTTTGGTGACCACCTCTTCATGGGTCACGGCCTGAATCAGTCGTCGAATCGGTCCCAGAATTTCTTTGACGACGATCATGGCCAGCATAAGCGCCAGAACGAAATTCATCAAGATCGCAAGCACGGCAATACTGCGCAGCTTCAGTGCCTCCTCGCGGCTTTCCTGGCGGGCTGTGATAATGTTGTGCGCATGGATGGCTTTGAATTTTTCGCAGAGCGCGAGAATCGTAAAAAATCGTTCGCGCACTTCCTCGTGCAAAAGGGCGCCAGCATCGGATTTACCGGATTTATAGAGTTCAATGACCCTTTGCCTGGCCTTGACATATTGCCGGTATTCCACCGCGATCAGATCAATGGTTTCACGCTGCTGCTGCATTTGAGCGAGGGACTGAACTTCACGGAGCTTGCGGTCGAAACGCTTGTGATATTCCCCCAGTTGCCTCAGCCAGTCCGGGTTGCCGTCCAGGAAATAATAGGAAACAAAGCCTTTCTGGTTGGCCAGCGCGATCTGCAAATCTTCGGCCGCTTCCAAGGCCACCACATTTTCATCGGCTACGGTGGATATATGCTCGTCGATCCGGTAGGTATACCAGATCATGACCACCCCCCCCATGAAGGTAATCAACACCAGCGACGCCAGTACGATATAAATGCGTTTGCGGAGGACGATCTGCTTCCAAATGGGCAGGTTGAAAGGCATTGTCAGGCCAGCGGTTGTGGTTTTAGGTTCATCGGCATGCCGTGTTGCGACACCCCTTTGCCAAGGTACGCCAGGCTCATTTGAGGACAATGGCACTGGGGATCAGTTGGCTGTGCGACCCCCGGGATGTCCCCATGGTTTAAAAGTGTCAAAACAGCATCCAGCAAACCACGTGCCAGAAAGATGCGTCAATCGAGATCGTTGTTCAAATCCTTCAATGCAAGGCTGGCCGCGTCTTTTCGGCGGAAAAATTGGATTTCTGACGGCTCCATCAAAGTGTCAGATTTTTTTACAGTTGGCAAACTAATTCCTTGAAAGGGGGTCATCGCAGGGCAATAAAACAAGCCAGCATGATGATGGTGGGCAGCAAAGCGGCCGTTAAAAGAAAAACGGGCGAAATGCCGTTTTTGAAATATTTTTTCAAGATGCTCTGGCCGGCGGGATTGGGGGCATTGGCGATGATGGTCAGACCGCCGCCGGAAACGGCTCCCACAACGACAGCGTATTTGAGATTGTCGGTCAGGTTTGGAACGAGGGTGCTTAAAAAGGTGATGGCCGCATTGTCATTGAAGGCGGTTAAAACAGTGGCGCTCAACATGAGAGGGATATCCGAAAGGGCGCCCAGAACCGGGGCGATCCACCACCCCTGCACACCGCCGTGGATAACCAGCCCTCCCAGGAAAAACCCCACCAGCAGCGGCGGTTTGAGATCGATCCGGTTCTGAAAGGGGGCGCTCACCTGGGAAAACCCAAGGAAAAACAACACGCCGGGAACAAAAATGGCCGGATCGTGGGCATTGGCGATGGTCCAGGTCATAAAAACTACGTGAATGGCAATCACCCAGGCCGGCACCGGATCATCCCGGTTGTCCCATTCCGGGTCACGGTATTGGGGTTGTTGATCCTCCGGCAGCAGGCCGGGAAAATTCCGCCGCATGTTCTGGCGCTTGATTTCTTCGAAACGCATGTCAAACGCCGCTTGGGCCAGCTGGGGATCGATCCGGCGCGCCCGGACATCGTCCTGGTATTTTTTCCGCAATTTATCCATGATGTGCTGCTTCAGGTCGGCATAGCGGCCTTGGACGGCTTCGCACAACCCCAGCTCCTCACCGAGGGATTTTCCCATTCGATCGAATTCAGGCTCGATTTCACTGCGTCGAATGTAGGTTTGCTGGATCGTCTCTTTCAGGCTCACCATGGCAAACGCGTTTTCCAGTGCGGCCAGTTCCTTTCGAAACACCATGAAATACAAGCCATTGGAAATCAGGATGCCCAAAATGGCTTTCCAGCCGAAATGGGTAATCATATAGACCATGTCCCACTTCCAGGGACCGGCCACCATGAGAACCGGCGGCGCGGCAAAATGCGAAAGCGTACCTCCCACTGAAATGTTGACGAAAAGCAGGCCCAGGGTGGCATACTTAAAGGGGGCGGACGGCTCCAGAGCGTAAAATTTGCGCGCCAGCAACAGGGCGCAAATGGTCATGGCCGCCGGTTCGGTGATCAGAGAGCCAAGAAGCGGTCCAAGGGTCAGAAGTGTGAGCCACCAGGCTTTCAGTGTGCCGCCCAGCAGTCGCGCCAGACGCGACATGACTGCTTCGGCCAGCTTTAAAATGGGACGGGTGGCCGCCAGGGTCATGATCACCACAACGAACATGGGCTCGGTGAAGTTGACCCGCTGGGTAATGTAGGTATGCAGGGTGGTCCAGTCGTAGAAAAAAAAGATGGCCCAAGTTAACACCGCCGCCCACAGGCCGAACACCACTTCGATCTCCCCCAGGAAGTGAAACAGTTCGGCCCCGATATGGACGGAGTGCCGATCGGATCGGCCTGTGGCAATGCGTTCCTGGTGGATGCGGGACCAGTGGTGGGCGATCGCCATGAACCGGCTGGTCAGAAACGTGTGCAGGATCGCCACGAAAAAGATGAGGGTGGCCACCAGATTGAAGGGTTCCGCGTGGATACGGTTTTTGAGAATCGCCCACAGGTTGGTGTCGTGACCGTCGTCATAGCTGCCCAGGTCTCTGGGAAATGCAACGGTGTCGTGTGCGGGGGAATGCCCTCCTCCCAAAGCAGCTACCGGAAACGTCAGGGTTACAACAACCACCATCAGCCACAGCACATGCCCGCCCAAGCCTCTCCGCAATCTCGATCCTCCTCCCGGCATCGTGTTCAAGCTCAGTCGATTCCAGACCGGATAAGCGTACGACGATCGGCAACACCACCCCCATGGGAGACGCCCGTCACGCCAAGACGAATCTGAACATGACGGGCGTTTCCGAACCCTTCGGGGTGGCGGCAACTCACCATCGCTACGCTTGCCAATAGGGGTTGATGATATCCTCAAAGATGGTCATGGCGGCCTCGGCCCCCATGCCGGTGGCCGTGACAATCTGCTTGTAGCCGCCCTCCACGTCGCCCGCGGCATAAATGCCGGGGATGTTGGTGCGATGTTTGGCATCCCGGGCGATATAGCCCTCTTCGGTCAACGCCACCCCTATTTTTTGGGCCAGTTCCACCGCCGGCGTGTAGCCGATGGAAAGGAAAACACCGTCTGCCGGAGCAACGGTCGTTTCATTGGTCTGGTTGTTGAACAACTCGACTTCCGTGACGCGTTCGGTGCCCAAGATATCTTTGACTTCCGTATTCCATAGCACGGGGATACCCGACTCCATGAGGTTTTTGACCAGAAACTCCTGGGCCCGCAATTTGTCGCGGCGATGGACAAGGGTCACATCCACGCCCATATGACGGAGGTGAAGGGCTTCGGTTACGGCACTGTTGCCGCCCCCCACAAGAATAACCTTTTTGCCGTTGAACAGGGGCCCGTCGCAGGTGGCGCAATAGCTGACACCCCGGCCGCTCAGTCGGGCTTCTCCCGGCACCCCTAATGTCCGATGGCTGGCCCCGGTCGCCAGCAGAATGGTTTTGGTCATGAATTTACGACGCGTGGTCTGAACTTCGTGGGGATTTCCCGGTTTGATATCCACCACTTTTTCCCCCTGGAAAATCTGAACATATTCCAGGGCATGATTCACCATAATGTCCACCAACGTCTTGCCGCCCACCTGGGTAAAACCAGGATAATTTTCAACAATCGGGGTCGTGGCGACTTGGCCACCAAGGGCATCGGCTTCCACAAGCGCGGTTTTAAGGCCGCTTCGCACGGCATAAATCGCCGCGGTCAGGCCAGCCGGTCCTCCCCCCACGATGGTCAGATCGGTTTCCACGACCTCGGCATCCACATCCGGGATGAAAATGGTCTGGGGTTCGAGCTTTTGCAGCGAGCTCATGAAAACTTCTTCGGCCTGGGCGCCTTGTCCAATCAGGGTTTCGTTGGCATAGGCCACCGGCACACTGTGAGCGGCATACTGTTGAGCGATATCGGGACGGCATTGAATATCGATCAACTCAAGGGAAACCAGATCCGGTCGGGCCACGGCCGCCTTGGCCCCGTTGACCGCCTGCTGTGGGCAATAGGGGCATGACGGGCTTATGAAAACCTTGACGTGGCGCGGACTGTCGATCCGCTCGAGGACTTTCCGGGACTGTTCACTGGCATTGCCGTTGCCCGATCCCACCAGCAGCATCAGTTCCAGAAAGGTTCGCGCCTCCTCGCCCATGGGAGCCCCGATCCAGCGGATATTGTACTGATCGGGGGCAATGACCAATGTCGGCGATACCGTCACATTCAGTTTGCGGGCCATGTCGTGTCCAAGATCATATTCCCGCAGGGTGATTCGGTCCGTCAGTTCCCTGAAGGCACGAATAACCTGGCGGTTGGCCTGGGCGAAGGCATCCTCCCGCGCTTTTTCGGTAAACAGCAGCAGCGGGATATCGTTTTTCATCCCGGCAAAGGTCGTCCTGAGTTGGTTGAGAAAGGCTTCGCCGTCTGCACGGCCCGGGGCCGAATTGGCTTCCTTACCTGCCATTTCCATCATGATCCACCTCCTTTTGAGCACACATTCAATCGCAATAGCCTATGGCTCTATTCCGGTCGGAAAATTTTTCTTAATCGAGATGCTACGAGCAAACTTAGGTGTAGCCGCTTATCGAGATAGAAGAACCGGAAATATAGGAAACGTTACAGTCACCACGAATTAGGATGGCGTCCCATCACCGTAAAGGCCGGCTTGCCAAATGGCTTCCGCAAACCGTAGATCATCCGGGGTCGTTATCTTTATATTGGCACGGCTTCCCGGGACAATGGCGACCGCATGTCCCAATCGCTCCAGAAGCTGGGCGTCATCCGTACCGACAAAGCCGTCTTCCCGGGCCTTTTCATGGGCGGTCCGGATGAGCCCCAACCGAAAGCCCTGGGGCGTCTGCGCCATCCAAACCGCTTCCCGTGGAAGGGTATGGCGAATCCGTCCCTGTTTTTCAACTTTTTTAAGGGTATCGCACGAGGGAACTGCCGCAATACACGCACCGTGCTTTTCGACCGCTTGCAAACACTGCTGCAGGCATTCCCTCGAAACGAAGGGTCGAACACCATCATGGATCAGCACGGGATCGTCGTCCTTTACCGAACAAACGGCCAGCCCGTTATAGACGCTTTCCTGACGCTCCCTGCCGCCGGCAACGATATGGCAGCACGGCGCCGCCCGCCATTTTTCGACCACCTCGCGACGGCAGTACGCGATTTCCGATGCGTCGACAACGAGGATAATCTCTTCGAAAAAACCACTCGCAGCGAAAGCACTCAGCGTGCGGGTCAGAATCGGCTGGCCGGCCAGTGGCAGATACTGTTTCCTGACCTCTCCGCCCATTCGGATTCCGCGACCGGCGGCGACAATAATGGCAGCATTCATTATAATGTTTGTTTGTGCGTATGGGATGGGTGTCGTTATGCAACAAGCCGTTTAGCCCGAGGCGGCCTGCCGACGAATCGGGTCTTTCCGCGGGTAAAGCAATGTCACCGCAAATAGAGAAGTTCTTTGGGCAACGGTACCCCCTTGCCCATGGTATCTTCACCGTAATTTACCCCGGCTAGAATCTCGATATCCTGAAGCGCCCGTACATCGCCCTCAAAAACCACCTCTTTGATGTTTTCTTTGTTGATCTTACCACCGGCCCACTGGATATCAAGTACACTGCTGGCATCAAAGCGATCTTTTCCGATGCATAACTCCACCTGACCGCCAAAGTGTTGGACAATTTTCGCGACCAGAAGACTGGGACGACTGTGAAACCCCAGCTTCACCGGGATGCCTACGGCTATGCGGCCACGTTCGATATTTTCATTGAGGATCTCCTGGGCCAACTGCTTCCCCGTGTTCAGGAAGTGACAGGCGTAGAACAGACCAAAATTGATCGTACAATCCAAAAGCTGTTCCGGGTTAACCAGCGCCGATAGGCGTTCCTGGACTTGCTGATAGATATTCTTAAAGCTTGTTTTGTGCTGGTGGCGCTCATAAAAGTGAAGCAGCCGTCCAATAAGCTGCAGGAGGTGAAAAACAACTGAAAAATGGCTGCGCAGTTGTTTGAGCTTACGATTGCCAAAGCGATAACCACCTTGGATGACGTAAGAGTCAAAGGCGGACTGCAGGTTGTGCACCAGCATTTCGAAACGGCGGATCTCCACCTCATTGACCTTTTCAGGAACAATGGTCAAGATTTTATCGAGGGGATAAGGTTCGTAGAATCCCAGCTGGTCGAATTTCTGACAGATGTTTAAAAATTCACTCGCAATTTTGACGATATGCTTTTTCTGGACGTCTTTGCTCTCATCATCGATATCATAATCCAGGAGATCGTTGGAAACGATGGTCGGAAACTTGGCCGGGTCGAAGCCTTTGGTCGGCGTTGGAATGGTTAGTCGTCGGGCTTCCGCAATGATGACCGGCGCCAGCTTACACAAGCAGGCGTTAAGGAAATCCAGCGTCTGCTCCCCTTGGGTTTCAAATTTCTCGGAGTCCGGCAAATCATAATACACAAGGCGATTGGCAATATGTTTTTGTGAATACGCACCAAGACTCAGGTGGCGCACTGTCGCCGTCAATTCACGATAGAAATACCAATCTTTATTGTTCTTGGCACCATGGAAGTCCAGAAAATCTTCCATCAACTGGGTCGTACCGATGAGTTTGGAATAAAGCTTCTTGGTAAAAAACTGCCGATTGCCCCCGGATTCGATAATGTAGGTACAGCAGCGCAGATAATCATGGGAAAAGATACGGACTTTATCCAGGTATGATATCACCTTTTCCTGCGAATTTTTCATAGGCCCTACGCGTTGGCGTTAATGTGTATCGACAAATGCAAAAAAACCGGGACTCATTTGCAGGTATCAGCGTGCGTTTGAAAAAACCGGCCGAAGCAGCCCGTAAGCCGAATTCTGTTTCCGAAACAGGTTACCCCGATTCGGATGACGATCATTCATCTTGGGCAGCAGTTGCCTGATGCCTCGTGCGACCTACCCGGGAACTTGGGCGGGCCGCCCTCGAACGTTCCTCTATTTGGTCTTGCACCGGGTGGGGTTTGCCAAGCTTCCCCGGTCACCCGGGGAACTGGTGCGCTCTTACCGCACCGTTTCACCCTTACCCCGCCGGGTCGGCGGGGCGGTCTGCTCTCTGTTGCACTTTCCTTCACGTCGCCGTGACTCCGCGTTACGGAGCACCCTGCCCTGTGGTGTTCGGACTTTCCTCCAGGAATTGGAATTCCCAGCGATCGTCTGGTCTGCTCCGACCGGTCGCCGCAAACGCACCATCTGCAGCGTTCCAAATCTCTCAGGAATTATCCCAGTAAAGGATTCTATTACAGAAGGGGCACAATTTCAAGCTGTCGAAACGTTGCAGTTCATTGTACATCTGAGGCGGGATATTCATATGGCAGCCTAAGCAGATTGAATTGCGGACAGGCGCCAGGGCCTTCCCATCGCTGCTCATTTTTTTCACTCTTGCAAAAGCCTGCAGCAGTTCCGGTGTAAGCTCGGCTTCCACCGATGCCACCTCCCGGGACAGATCATTGATGCGCAATTCGCTTTCGGATGCTTCTTTGGCGACGGCCTCTTTATCGGACGTTACCTGTTCATCCACCTGCCGGAATTCCTCTTCCTGAGTTTTGATTTTCTCAGAAAGACCTTCCATTTCAGACATGCACTCCAGCATTTCATCCTCAATTTGGGCTTTGCGGGTGCGCAGTTGTTCTTCTTCCTTGATAAGCGACTGGTATTCTTTATTGGTTTTTACGGATCGGCGCTTTTCCTCAATTTTTGCAATCAGCGTTGTATTCACATGGACTTGCTCTTCGAGATCACGGTAGCGTTCTTTTGCGTCATCCAGTATCGCTTTTTCTTTACGGATCGATTTGTCAAAATCATGCAGCTCTTTATCAAAACCCGCTATTTTCTCGGCCACATGATCGAGCGTTTTCTGGATCTCCAATCTCTGTATCTCGATCTGTTGCAAATTCATGAGGGTTTCCATCTGCGCACGTGTAATTGCTGTCATAATGTCGAAGCTACTCCTCAAAGGTTGTCCGTCGGGCTGTCAATCGGCAACAATCACCGTCGGGTGCCGTTACCCCCCCACGGGTCTATGGTTTTTTTTAAAATTCCATCCAGTGGCTCGTCGGGCTGCGGGTGCTCCCGGGGCGGAATCAGATCGGTTTAAACGGTGCCTGTTCACTCTTACAAGCCTCAACGACAATATCAAAACCGCGCGATCGGAACTGGTCGGCCAGTTGCCGGGCCAAGCTTTCAATAACGATATGTTCCGACTCGTAATGGCCGATATCGATCATGCCCAGGCCCCGTGCCTCGACTTCCCGCGCCTCATGATAGCGCACATCTCCGGTGATAAACACCTGGGCTCCGGAGGCGAAAAACGGTTCCAACAGGCTGGCCCCGCTGCCGGAACAAATGGCCACTCGATGAACGGGCAGTTGCGGGTCCCCGACAAATCGAGCATGGGGATTGGCCATTCGGGACTTGACCGCTACCGCCAAATCACCCAGCGTCGTGGCTGACGATAAATCCGCAACCCGTCCTAACCCGCAGTTGGCATGCCCGACGGCAGGCAATAAAACGTCAGGGCGGTCGATTTCCAAAACAGCGGCCAGGATATCATTGACACCGCCATGCACGCTGTCCAGGTTCGTATGGGCCGCGATCACGGCAATTTGCTTACGGATAAAGCCCTGCAGCATCCCCCCCAAAGCGGTGTCCAGATCCAACACGTGAAGCGGGCGAAAAATAAGCGGGTGATGTGTCACCAGGGCGCTGCCCTTGCAGCGCAGCACTTCCTGAAGGACTTCCGGCGTTGCATCCAGGGCAGTGAAAAGCCGTGTGACCGGCCATTGACGGCTGCCAACTTGCAAGCCGACGTTGTCCCACTCCTCAGCCAGTTCTGTCGGCGCAATGATTTCCATCACGTTCAGGATGTCGCCAACTGTCGCCGTCCTCGCCATGGGATACTCCAATTCCTAAAAAACAAGAAGGGCGTGGTTCCCGAATGAACCACGCCCTTTAAGGTCACCGTCTGGGGGCAAGGCCATTGCCCCCTTGAAAATAATACATTTAACCTCATCCATACCCATCGTTATCGGTCTCATTTGCTGCGATCAATTTCGCCATGCCAACCGGCATGGTGTGGATGTATGGGCCCACCTGGGATCGAACCAGGGACCTACCGGTTATGAGCCGGTGGCTCTGCCAGCTGAGCTATGGGCCCACAATCCCTGCTTAAAGAGCGTCACCTGTACTATCCGCCTACGTTTGTTTTGTCAAGCGAGCGGTGCCGCATGCCGTCGAAAGGGCCACAATCACGGCGCTCCAATCAACTCTCGATAAAATGTTTCAGTTTGCGACTTCGTGTCGGATGACGCAGTTTACGCAGTGCTTTAGCTTCAATTTGGCGAATTCGCTCCCGTGTGACGGCAAAATCCTGCCCAACTTCTTCCAATGTATGATCGGCTTTTTCTCCAATTCCGAACCGCATGCGCAATACTTTTTCTTCCCTTGGCGTCAGCGTCGCCAATACTTTGCGGGTCTGTTCAGCCAGATTCAAACTGACGGCGGCGTCGGAGGGCAGCATGAATTTCTTATCTTCGATAAAATCACCCAGATGGCTGTCTTCCTCCTCACCAATCGGGGTTTCCAGCGAAATAGGTTCGCGGGCGATTTTCAGCACCTTGCGAACTTTCTCCAGTGGTATTTCCATCTTCTCGGCAATTTCTTCCGGAGATGGTTCGCGCCCCTGTTCCTGCACCAGATACCGGGATGTTCGGATCAGCTTATTAATGGTTTCAATCATATGCACGGGAATTCGTATGGTGCGCGCCTGATCGGCAATCGCGCGTGTAATGGCTTGGCGTATCCACCAGGTGGCATAGGTACTGAACTTATACCCTCGGCGGTATTCGAATTTATCGACCGCTTTCATCAAACCGATATTGCCCTCTTGGATCAGATCGAGAAACTGCAATCCGCGATTCGTATATTTCTTGGCGATGCTGACAACAAGGCGCAAATTGGCTCTGGTTAATTCACTTTTCGCGAGTTTGGCGCGAAAACGCCCGTCATCGACACTGGTAATGATTCGCTTCAGGATACGGTTATTGGCATTGAGAAGACGTTCTTTTGACTCCAGTTCGACCACCACGGCTTGCAATTCTTTATAAATCCGGATCAGTTCTTTCTGCATCAGATCCGTACGCGGCTTTGCCCATTTGACAAACCGGGTTTCGGAAGTCAAATTGGCACGCAACTCGTTTAAAGACGAATCCAACACCTCCGCAAAGATGGCAATGGTTTTGTTGCGTGATTCGAACCACTCGATCTGATTGCGGATAAGGCTCTCGATCTTATCAATGATACCGCTTTCCAATCGCCACTCTTTTAAAAGTTCGAAAACTTTATGCGTGCGACGGGAAATGGCCCGGCGAATTCGCCGCTGCTCATCCGCTTTCGCATCGGATCGGAAAAGCTTCTCCCGGAAAGCGCGGTTTTCTTCATTGATGTCACGGATGGCCTGGATGGTTTGCATGAATTTCTCGGTATGCTCCGTTTCATCAATGAAATTGTCGCCTTCATCAATATCCCGCAGAACCTGTTTCGGGCGCAGGGCACCATTCAGGATATGATCGCCCAATTCCAGAATACAATCGACCGCCGTGGTGGTATCCAACAAGGCCCGCAAGACTTCCTGCTCACCGGCCTCAATCTTCTTGGCAATCTCGACCTCTCCCTCGCGGCTCAAGAGGGTTACATTTCCCATCTCCCGCAAATACATCTTGACGGGATCTGTAACACTGCCGAAATCCGCAAGGCTGGAATCCTCCGCCCGGCTTGTGGTGGTTTTGACCTGTTTGGTTTTGGCTGTCAGGCTTTGTTTTTCTTCGTCCAACACCTCGATATCGTACTCATCGAACATCATGAGTGTGTCGTCAATCTGGTCCGGAGACATTAACTCATCCGGGAGCACTTGATTGATTTCATTGTAGGTCAGAAACCCCTGGGCTTTGCCTCTGGCCACCAGGGCTTCCAGCGCCTGGATAACGGCCTCCTTACCGTTCTGAACTTTGGCTTTTTCCGGGGCATCCTTTGCCGAAGCAGGTTTTTTCGCCGGAGCCTTGGTCTCTTTTTTGGAAACGGTCTTCTTGGACTTGACCGTTGATTTGGACGCCGTTTTCTTGGCAACCGCCTTGCTTTTTTTGGCGTCTTTCTTCTTGGGGGTTGCTTTCTTTTTGGTATCGGTTTTTTTGCCCGCCGCCTTTTTCGCCTTTATGGCCTTTCGACTGTCGGCGGTACTCTTTTTTTTCGTCTTTTTGTTGTTGCTTTTGGAGGATGCTGTTTTAGCGGTTGTTTTCCCGGCTTCTTTCTTCACAGCTTCCTTTTTGGGGGATTTGACCTTTCGCGGTTTGGCCTCTGCCGGCGCTTTTTGTTTCGTCGTCTTGGCCTTTTTCGTCGTCTTTGACGCTTTCGCCGTCGCCTTTTTAGCCTTGGAGCCCGTCTTTTTTTCCTGTTTGGCGGATTTTTCGGTATTTGCCGCGGCTTTCTTTGCCATAAAAACTTGCCTCCCGCATGCCTATAATTGATACACTAACGCGTGGACAAAGAGGTCTGATTTGCTCCGGATGCACGCTTCCGGTTCAATCCACCTCATTGGGAAATCCTGTTTTGCGCTGATGTTCCCGATCACGTTTAACCCGCCGCTGTTTTTCTTCTAACAGCTGCAGCCAGCGTTCCTCGTCGTTGCGCCTTTCGGCCTCTCGAATTTGTTCTTCCAGCGACACTGCCTCCCGGCGCTTTTTGGTTAGTACAAATTGATGGATCAGGCTCTGACAACCTTTATAATTCCAAGCTTCTTCTGTAAGGCTCAACTGAGCTCGCAACCGCCGGATAGCCTCTGGGTCGGGACCTTCGGACCTGGTTTCTGAGGCGGTCAAGGGTTCTCCACCGTTGATGATATCCTGACCGATGGCCTTTAGATAAGGGTCATCAATCAGGCCCACGATATTCTCCTTGCGTACTTCGGGTAAAATATCCGGAAACTGCAACATCATGGCGATCAACTGCCGTTCAATCCTGCTGCCACTCGATCGCTTTCCCGACGGTGCCGACGGTGTGGTCGAAAACGTCGAACGACCTTTCGTATGGGGCGTCGTTTTTGCCGATACCTGACGAATTCGATCCAAAATAGCCGTTTCATCGATATCGACCTTTTCGGCTAAATACTTAATATAAACCGACCGCGCCACCGGGTCCTGAAATGCCGCCATGGATTCGGCCACATCCCCCAGGACCTTGATCCGGCCCTCCATGCTGGCCCCATGGCGTTCAATGGCAGCATCGATAAGAAAGGGCATGATACCTTTGGCATCCCTGGCTTTGTCCTGAAACGCCTCAGGACCATAGGCCATCATGTAGGTGTCCGGATCATGGCCGGTTGGCAATACCAGTATCCGGGCTTCGACAAATTCCTGCGCAAATATACTGATGCTGCGATGGGCGGCTTTGATACCAGCCTCGTCCGAATCGAATACCAGGATCGCCCGTCCGGATTGTCCGATATAGCCACGCAGCATACGGGCATGATCTGTCGTCAGCGCCGTGCCCAAGGTACCGACGGCATTATGGATCCCATTCTGATGCAAGGCCATGACATCGAAGTATCCTTCAACAATATAAACCAGTTCTGTTGCTCTGCAACGCGCTTGCGCCATATCCAGTCCGTAAAGGGACCGGCTTTTACGATAGACTTCGGTTTCCGGTGAATTCAGATACTTGGGAAGCGCATCGTCAAGCACCCGACCGCCGAAGGCGATCACACGGCCGCGATTATCGCGAATGGGGAAAATGATGCGTTCGCGGAACCGGTCGTAGTAGCCTTGCCCCTGTTTTCGAGGGGTCACCAACCCGGCCTTTTCGGCAAGTTCAAGCGGCACACCGCGCCGTTGGAAATAGCGCGTCAAGTTGTCCCATCCGGCCGGTGCGAAGCCGATATGAAAATGATCGATAATATCCTTCTGAAACCTCCGTTTCGCGAGATAGTCGCGTGCAGGCTGCCCCTTGGGATCTTGATGGAGCGTCTTCTGATAAAGTCCCATGGTCAGCTCATTGAGTTCTAAAATCGCCGCCTTCTCGCTCAAGCGCCGCTTCTGTTCCGGCGTCTGGCGTCGTTCCGGCAACGCAATACCCGTGCGATCCGCCAGGTACTTGACAGCTTCCGGGAATGTCATGGCCTGCTGCTTCATCAGGAATGTGAATACATTGCCCCCTTCGCCACAGCCAAAACAATAGAACATTTGTTTGTCCGGACTGACGGTGAATGACGGCGTCTTTTCCGCATGAAACGGGCACAGCCCGAGATAATTTTTCCCGGCTTTTTTCAAAACAACCGCTTCGCCCACCACCTCCACGATATTGCAAGCTTCCCTGATCTCTGCGATTTTTTCTTCCGGTATAAAAGAAGCCAACCAGCAATTCCTCCCGGTGATGAGACGAATGGTTAAACGAATGGAGGGGATTTTTAGATAGGATGACGCTTTACCGGCTGTTTGATATCAATCACTCGGGTCACAATGCCCCCATAGTGTCATAAAATTTCTGTTAAACGCGCATGTTTAGACCAAGAATAAACAATTGTCAACTCAAAAAGGCGGGAACGGGTATACCCGGTGTGGGGCCGGTATGATGGCAATCCATTTAGCCGTCCTCGCAAGCCGTTTCGCACGGTCCGAGAGAAGGCATTTCGGGAAACACCAGACCGCACCATCGTCAGCCACGTGCCACGGCGATGGCCTCTTTCAAATCCAGCGTCCCACTGTATAGGGCCTTTCCGGTGATCACGCCCTTCACCCCAATGGGCTCCAGGGGTAAGAGATTGCGTATATCCTTAATCGTGGAAACACCGCCGGAAGCCACCACGGGGATGGATACGGCCTCGGCCAGTTGGCGTGTCTCATCGAGGTTCGGTCCGGTTTGCATGCCATCCCTGTGAATATCGGTAAAATTGATGGCCGCGATCCCGACATCCTCAAAACGCCGGGCGAGGTCAATGGCCGATGTCCCGGTGGTTTCCGTCCACCCTTCAATGGCGACGTAGCCGTTGCGGGCATCGATACCCACGACAATGCGTCCCGGAAATGACCGGGCCGCCTGGGTGACGAAATCCGGGTTACGGATGGCTTCCGTTCCCAGGACAATACGGGCGACACCCATCTCGATGTATCTTTCGACCGAGCCCATATCGCGGATGCCGCCCCCCAGCTGCACATCCGCACCGACGCCGGCCAGAATATTACCGATGGCCTCGAGATTGCGGGGCTTTTTTTCCACGGCACCATTCAAATCAACCAAGTGGATCAGTTCCGCACCCAACCCCTCCCAGCGCTGCGCCATGGCCACCGGGTCGTTGGAAAAAACGGTTTCACGGTCCATCATGCCTTGAAGGAGGCGCACGCAGCGTCCATCCTTGATATCAACTGCCGGTATAATCATCATGGTTGTCTAAATTCCTTGAACATGTCGTCTATCGCCGTTCGGGTCATCTGCTCAGCCGTGATCCAACGCGCCTTGCGCCGGAAGAACGTCCCGATGTAGCGCAGGTCATCCGATAGTGCCTTCTGGGTTTCATCGAAATAGCCGGACCAGACAAGTTTCTGTTCGGCACAATCAATCAAATAAACATCAAATGCGACCGAAGCCGCTGATTCCGCTGAGTAGTTGCGACCGACCCGGTCCTTATAGCGGTAAAGATAGCCTTGGACCACCAGATCGGCTTTCACCTGGCGTCCGGTCTGCGCCAGCATCCTCAGCGGGGATCGATGGGTGTCGCCGGAGGATTTAAGCGCGCTCAGGACCGCGTAGGCCTCCCTGGATGGAACGGTCTTAAATTCCGTTTGCTGACCCAGCGCATCAACAAGGAGTTCCGTCAGCAGGCGATCACTGCCCTCACCGACGGGACCGGTCATAAACACTTTGCCGGTCAGGGGGCTGCGCACATTCACATCGGTACCATGAAGCCATGCCATGTTTTGAAACGGCATTACCAGGACTTTTTCTTTGCCCGTAAATGTCCCCAGCACCTGGGTAACGGGGGCGCTGGACTTACAACCCCAAAGGGTCAGACAGCATACCATTATCACTGCCCATCCGAACTGATAAGATCGCGGCGTCATGGCGTTCTCTTTTGCTTTTGGTTGTCGATTTTATGCTGCCGTCAACCGTGTTCAACGCAGCCCGGCGGGACGGTTGGCGCACAGCATTGGATATCCGGACGGATCAGATCGTGCCCTTGGTGGAGCGAACCCCGCTGATTCTGCCATCCACTCCGGTCGCCTGAGCCAGGGCCCGACCGATGGATTTAAAGATAGACTCGATGATATGATGTGGATCGTCACCGTAACGAACGTTGATGTGCAAATTCATGCCACCACGCGTTGCCAGCGCACGGCAAAATTCCCGGACGAAATGCGGAGAAAATTGTCCGGCCGGTGGCATCCCCTCCGGCAACCGGCAAACAAGGTAGGGGCGTTTGGAAAGATCAATGGCCACATCCGCCAAGGCATCGTCCATTGGCGTCACGGCATGCCCAAAGCGACGAATCCCCCCGCGATCCCCCAAAGCCCTGTCCAGTGCTTCCCCCAGAACGAGCCCCAGGTCTTCGACCGTATGATGGTAATCCACCTCGATATCGCCGCGCGCGGCGATGGTCAAATCCATGAATCCGTGAGCAGCCATCAATGTCAACATATGATCAAGGAAAGGTATTCCGGTGGCGATATCCGTATTTCCCCGGCCATCGAGATTCAGCCGAAGCTTGATGCGGGTTTCTTTGGTGTTGCGTTCCACTTCCGCCTTGCGTTCCGCCATTGGTCCTCATTACTCCCAGGTCAACGTCCACTTGCCCCTCAGGGCATTGGGGTTGTCGGATGATGTCAACCGCTTGGGGCCACCATCGCCATGCCGGCCAAACAAATCCTCGGCGAAAGCCACCAGCGCTTGATTGTTGATGCGGGTTTAGTACAATGGAGATGAACAGCAAGTCAAGCACCTCATGTTTCTCACCGATCGGTCGCGGTCGGCCGCCGGGAAGGAGTCCAGATGCCGCCATTGATGGTCGATGATCCCGAAGTCGGTGCCCTTGTAGACCGGGAAAAAGCCCGCCTGCAGGAAACGATCAACTTGATTGCCGCTGAAAACCAATGTCCGTCCAGCATTCTTGAGGCCCAGGGATCGGTGTATGCCTTAAAGGCGGCGGAGGGCTATCCGGGGCATCGTTTTCATGCGGGGTGCATCCACACCGATTCCTTGGAACACCTTGCGGTTGCGCGCTGCCGGCAACTTTTTGGAGCCGACCATGCCAACGTGCAGCCCCACAGCGGTGTGGCCGCCAACCTTTCCGTCTATTTTGGAATGCTGAATATCGGCGATCGCATTTTATCCATGAAGCTATCCCATGGCGGACACCTGTCCCACGGGGCATCGGCCTCAATAACCAGTCGCTGCTTTCAATTTTGCCATTATGGGGTAACCCCGGACACGGAGCGCATTGACTATGGCGGGGTGGCCGCCCTGGCCGAAGAATGGCGCCCAAAGATGATCGTTGCCGGAGCCAGTTCTTACCCGCGTTTGATTGACTACCAGCGTCTGGCCGACATCGCGGCCGGCGTCTCGGCCTATTTCATGGTCGATATGGCCCATATCGCCGGCTTGGTGGCTGCCGGCGCCATACCCAGCCCCGTCCCTCATGCCGATTTTGTAACGTTCACGACCTACAAGACCCTTATGGGGGGACGCGGTGGCGTCATTCTGTGCAAAAAGCCTTATGCCGCACCTATCGATCGATCCGTATTTCCAGGTTGCCAGGGTACACCGGCCATAAACATGGTCGCCGCCAAAGCCGTTTGTTTCCACTTGGCGGGAAATACCGCTTTTCGTGCCATGCAACACCAGACCCTGGCCAATGCCCGCTGTATGGCGGAAGAATTTGCCAACCGGGGTTATCGTATTGTGAGCGGCGGAACCGATAACCATTTGGTTCTCATAGACCTGCGCCCCATGGGAATGACCGGTGACGAGGCCGAAAAAAGACTGGAAGCCGTCGGCCTGATCGTCAATCGCAACCCCATCCCCAATGATCGGTATGATCCCAAAACCGCCGGAGGGCTGAGATTGGGCACACCCGCCATCACAGTACGGGGCATGCAAGAAAACGAGGTCAAACGCATCGCGGATTGGATCGACGCCATCCTTAAGAATCCCGACAACCCGCAAATTCGCCCAAGGATAAGGGACGCAATTGGCGAGCTCTGCCGCCAATTTCCACACCCCATATGCCAATAGCGGTGGCCGAACAGCGCAGGAGGATTGAGCCCTTCTCTGTGGACGGCAGACATTGATTGGACGACTTTTAAAAACAGTGGCAAGGGCAACTCAACTGAGGGCGCAAGGCCCTGAAACACGGCCTATGTTCAAAACCTGACAATGAGGAAGGGAGAGAATAAATCATGCCGGGACGCAATGCCGAGAATGCGTGGCTTGAAGGAATACGGGAAATCTTTGACCGCAAAATCCCTTTCAATCAAGTCCTGGGACTTAAGGTGCATTCGCTGGACATGGATCGGCCCAAAATTCGCTTCGATATGCGCAAGGCGCTGGTCGGCAACTACATCAAAGGGTCCCTGCACGGCGGTGTCATCTCATCGGTCATTGATGTAACCGGCGGTCTTGCAGCCTTCATGGGTCTCCAGAAAAAATTGTCCGGCGAACCGATGGCGCTCAAATTGGATCAATTTCGCAAACTCGGGACAATTGATCTGCGTATCGATTACCTACGTCCGGGGATCGGAAAATCTTTTGAAGCGACAGGCTATGTGCTGCGTACCGGCAACAAAGTCGCGGTCACACGCATCGAACTTAAAAATGAAATCCAACAACTGATTGCTGTCGGCACGGGCGCCTATGTGATCGCATGAGGCAAACGGTCGGGAAAAAGCATGTTGAGCCGTCCGGTTAGCCCCTTTTCAATTGTAAACCCCATGGACAACCAACCGATGCGATTGACTACCCAATTGGCATTTATCTTTCGATTGAACGTTATGGGACCCGACAACCTGGCGACATCCCGTTCCAAATAGGATTAAAATTCAAACACTTTTCCAAACAACCAACCTGGCGCCCCACGGCCATACCAATCTGGCACACAATCTGCTTACAACTACTTCGGGTGTCACCACAGACGGATCTCACCGGCTAAAAAACACATCCGAAAAGGAGCGGCGACTCAAAAGTGGAAACCAGCAACCCTTGCACGGCAATTCCTTCATCTTGTATCACTATCGACCCGTCAATGAAAATACGAACCACCGAAAAGCCTCTCAACTGTCCATGGTGCGGTTCCGGGAAAATTGCCATGCTCTTGAATGGCATGCCGGTATTTCTGCCCGAATTGGAAAACGCACTGGATGACGGTGGTATCGCCATCGGCAGCCTTAAAGAAGGCCATGACCAGGCGGCCTGGCAGTGTACGGAGTGCGGTGCCCAGTTTTTTCGTGCGTCGGAGAAAGGCCGGGCCGAGGTCTGATACCAATCGAAAGCCAATCGCCCCCGGCCGGGATCGAAGTGTTCAGCCCCCCTGCCAGGCATATGTCTTGCGGGGCGACTGAGCCGTGATGACACTTTTTGCCCCCCGTCTATGCCTGCTTTCTAATCGAAGCCTTCTCCAAGCTGATCATTGATACATGATCCTTGATGCACGCCGGACCATGAATTCACACCCACTTTTCACTTGGACTTACCGGTCCCATCTTGTGCTGGCCAGGCGCCGGCACGTTACTCCCGGAAACAGCCCTGACAATGCCCCTATTGCCCGCCAGGACAATCGCAATCAGGCAAACCCCAATTCACCACGACGTCCGGGTGTATAGGTTCCCATGGTGTCAGATTGCAAGGATGTCTGTCGTTTTCATCCCCCGTGGTTTCTAACTTCCCCCCTTGAGATCCCAAGGGATTTGCGGTAACAAACGCCCACTCGTCAACAGCCCGATTAAGGAAAGCGATACCCTGCAACCAAAAACAGTTGCTCAATATCTTTAGGAGTGGTCCCATGCGCGTGATCAAAGTCGGTGGGGGTTGTCTGCACGGAAGAAAAACGATCAGGGACATTGTGGACCTGATGGTTAGCCATGGCCAGGGAAATGTTTTCGTCGTATCGGCATTGCACGGGATAACGGATCTGCTCCTGAAAAGCCTGGAAGCCGCCCTGGCCGATGAAGCCAATATCGCCGGCATCATGGCGAAACTGAAGGCCCGCCATATGCTGGTCGCCCGGGACTTGATAGCGGCCCCAAAGCATCTCAAAGCGTACACCCGGGAATTGGAAAAAAGCCTCGGCAAACTGGAGCGCCTCTACTACGGCCTGAATTTTACCCGCGCCATCACGCCCCGCCTGACCGATGTGATCAGCAGTTACGGCGAACGACTGTCGGCCCAACTTCTGGCGGCCATTCTCCGGGACCGTGATATCCGCGCAACCTGCCGTATGCCCCATAAAATCGGTCTCATTACCGACGGCAAATATGGCGATGCCACGGCCGACCTGGCCAAAACCACCCGCAATTTCCAATCCCATCTGCCCCCTCTTCTGGGAAAGAAGAAAATTCTCTTTCTGCCCGGTTTTTTTGGTACCAGCGAAGACGGTGACATCACAACCTTCGGGCGGGGCGGAAGCGATTATGCCGCCGCCGTGGTGGCCGTTGCTCTGGATGCCCAACGACTCGATATCTGGAAAGATACGGAGGGATTCATGAGCGCTGATCCACGCCTGGTACCGGAAGCGCAGCTGATCCCGGTATTGTCCTATGAGGAGGCCGCCGAACTTGCCTATTTCGGCGCCAAGATTTTGCATCCGCGCACCGTGGAACCGGCACGGCGTCGCAACATGAAAATCGCAATCAAAAACACCCTGGCTCCGGATGCCGACGGGAGCCTGATTACGTCGCGCAGTCCCCGGCCGAAAAGTATTATCAAAAGTGTGGCGTATGATACGGACATTGGTATTCTCAAAGTGCATGCCTCGGGTGTCGGCGCCCGCCGGGGTATCCTGGGTGAGGTGGCCTCCTGTATCGCCGCCAACGGCATCAACATCAAATCCGTGGTAACATCCCAAACATGCATTAGCCTGCTGTTGACACGCCAGGACATGGAACCGGCCCGACAGGCCCTGCTGGGCATTCGTCCCCGACCCTTTCGCAAGCTTGACCGCCTGGAGGATGTGGCCCTCATTGGCATCGTGGGCGACGGTATCCATCATCGTGATGGCATCGCCGCCCGATGTTTCTCCGCTGTGGCCGACTGCCGCGTCAACGTGGAAATGATATCCTTCGGGCCCTCCAGGGCCGCGCTGTATTTTCTGGTCAAACGAAAGGATCTGGAAAGTGGGGTCAATGCCATCCACAGCACATTTTTCAGCACACCCCGCTGCAGCCGCGGTTGAGCAATTCAATCCGGGAAATAGATCAATGCTGGCGGTGGGAATAAAGGGCGGCAACCGGACGCGTTGATCCGCCCCTGTCGGTGACCATCAGAGCCGGCGACAAACCAATTCACCCATCGGTTTATTGGCCGGGGACAATGATGCGGGAGTCTTCCTTCTGCTTGTATTGCTTTTGCATCTCTTCCAACTGGGCGATCATTTCATGCGTGGCCTGCCGCATCGCCCCCGGGAAAACTTGCAGCGCCTCCTGGAAATTGTTGGCCATCAAACGGGCCTGCACGGGCAAAGGTCCCTCGGGGGTCAACAGTTGGGTCGTGCCAACAAAGACCTCGGCCTTCGCACTATCGTCCGTACCGTCGGTTTTTACCGGAATCAGCCTGCGAATGGCACCTGCTTTTAGATCCGTGTAGGATTCTTCACGGTAAAGATTCTGTGTGTCCAAATTGAAATCAATCTGGTCCGTCATGTCTTGATCCGTCATAAGTTCGCTTTCTTTTCGCGCCGAACAATAGAGGCCAAAGACCGGACTTGCCAGCCGTTGGCCCGGATTGTCCGCGCATTAAATACGTTTGCGGGATTCTTCTTCGATTTGTTCAACTGCTGATACGTAAGGGCTGTCTGCGGGCAGGGCTTCCTTCAAATGTTGGGCAAACGTCTCAATCCGTTCCAGCGCTTCGGATTGGGTCTGGATAATGGTTTCATATTCCTTCTGCAGCCCAAAAAGATGGTCGATTTTGCCCCCCAGGGTTCGCAGGATTTTCCCAAGCTGTTCTTCAGGCAGATCGTCACGGTTTTCCAGCAGGGTCAATGCCTGATTATGCAATGCCCGGTATATTTGCAGGGTGTCCCCTGAATTGATGAATTTGCGATAGTCCAGGATGCGTTCGATTTTGGCTTTCAACTCATTCAGCGGTATGGGCTTCATGATGTAATCGAAAGCCCCCATGCGCATGGCTTCGACCGCAGTTTCAATCGTTGCGTAGCCTGTAATCATAATAACTTCGGCCGATGGCATGTGCTCTTTGACATACTTGACGAGCGTCATGCCCCCTTCCATTCGACCGTCGACATCCGGCATGTTTTTGTCGGTCAAAATAACGTCGTACTGATGGGTTTGCATCAAACTGATGGCACTGGCAACATCCGTGGCGATATCAGCGATGTATCCAATTTTTTCGAGAAAACGGGAAAGAAGGTCAAGAATGCTTTCTTCATCGTCGGCAACCAGTATTCTGACATCCATCGAAACGATCTCCACAGGTGTTCCAGCAGAAACTGGAAGCCCAAATTTAGAGAAGAGGATTTATACGCTGGTGCGGAACCCAAGCCGGCTGACATCATTTTTACAAGGGTCCACCAACCTTCGTATCGGATCTACTATTTCCCACAAGCCCAATTTTGTCAATTCAAATGCGATGGGTTTCAGGCATTCCGGCTGCCTAAGGTTGCCGATTTATTCACTGATTCCAATTGGTAGCGTTTGATTTTTTCCACCAGGGTGGTGCGGTTGAGGTTGAGCAGTTGGGCGGCCTTGTTCTTGACCCACTGGGTTTTCTCCAGGGATTGCAGGATCAGCGCCTTTTCAAATTCCGTCACCGCATTG